>PDYJ01000775.1_pt1 | contig 86453 bp, 104 predicted proteins | sample 1430841 | NCBI WGS metagenome assembly PDYJ01 (sample SAMN07237672, study PRJNA390542) | Gut metagenome, whole genome shotgun sequencing project. | isolation source: fecal pellets | host: Mus musculus | place: USA: New York, NY | collected 2016-10
ACTGGCCGCGTACGGCTATGTTAGCTTGCAGCCGGCGGGAAATGGAAATAAGGAAGTGGAATTTGAAGTGGCGGAAGGCGAGAGCTTTCCGTCGGTCTTGGCCAATTTGGAAAAGCAGGGAATCATTAAAAACGCGAATGTCGCCTCCTTGTACGCCAAACTGACCCATCACAACACCCATTACGCGGGCGTGTTTTTGTTAAACGACAACATGAGCACCGAGCAGGTGCTCGCGTACTTGGCCAATCCCGAGAACATCATGGATCAGTCGATCCGCTTTACGATCCCGGAAGGACAGTGGGCCAAGGAAATCGCGGCGAACTTGTCCAAGCAGCTGCCATTTACCGAAAAGCAAATCCTGAAGCTGTGGAACGACGAGGCGTATATCAAAACGCTCGCCAAGTCGTATCCGTTCTTGGATCCGGCCGCGCTTTCCAATCCGGATTTGAAGGTGAAGCTGGAAGGCTATTTGTTTCCGGAAACATACTTCATCGAACGCGACGCGACGCTTGATGAAGTGACACGGATGTTTTTGGATCAATTCAAAGCCGTGTACGACCAATACAAGACGCAATTCGCGCAAAGCGGCATGGATGTCGAGGACATCGTGACGCTGGCAAGCGTCATCCAGTTCGAATCCGGCTCGACGCAGGACATGAAAGAAATTTCCGGCGTGTTCCACAATCGGCTCGATCAAAATATGAAGCTGGAATCAAGCGTGACCGTATGCTACGCGCTGTACGACCAGTTTGATTCGCCGGAAGACTGCGAGACGCAATACGATATTGACTCGCCATACAACACGTACCAGATCGAAGGGCTCCCGGCCGGACCGATACTCAATCCCGGCAAGGACGCGATCGTCGCGGCGCTTGAACCGAACAAAAACGACTACTTGTTTTTTGTCGCCGACATTTACAACGTGAAGACGAATCCGGGACAAGTGTACTATTCATCAAATTATGAGGACCATCAAAAACTGATGGAGGAGCTTCATCTCGTCATTGAATAACAATGGGAAGGTTGCTATAATTGGAAGTATTGTTAAGGAGTGAAAAACATGCCAAGCGAAAAATTTTATGTTACGCAGGAAGGGTATGACGATCTAGTCAAAGAACTGGAAAACCTCGTCCATAACGTTCGTCCGCAAGTCATCGTCGAGCTGCAGGAAGCCCGCGCCCAAGGTGACTTGTCCGAGAACGCCGACTACGACGCGGCCCGCGAACACCAGGCCCAGGTCGAAGCGCGGATCCGTGAAGTCGAAGCCATTTTGAAACAGGCGGAAATCATTGAGGAAAGCGATGACGAGAGCCATCAAAAAGTCATCCACATTGGTTCGGTTGTGACGATTGAGGATTTAAGCGACAACGAGATCGCGACCTACACCATTGTCGGAACGACGGAAGCCGATCCATTCGAAGGCAAGATCTCGAACGAGTCCCCGGTCGTGCAGGCGATTCTCGATAAAAAGGTGGGAGACGTGGTTACGATCGCCAAGGCGACGGTTCCATACGATGTAAAAATCATTGATATTAAGTAAAAAAAAGAAAAAATGGAGAAAATTGGAGAAAAAATGTCCGGTTTTCTCCTTTTTTGTCGTATATAAAGGTATGACGAAAAAAATTTTAACCCTTTTGCTGCTGCTCATGTTCAGCTACGCGCTGGCCGGCCGCTATGAACCGGTCCGGCTGGAACGACCGGGCTCGCGCCACGTCCGCATTGAAATCAAAGGAGGAATCCAAAATCCAGGGACATACGAACTGCCAACGGGCGCGACCGTCGAAGACGCGATTGAGGAAGCGGGTGGCTTGCATGAAAACGCCGATCTCTCCCGCGTCGCCTTGATGGCCGAACTGCGCCCCGACGATTTGATCGTGATCCCGCTGGCGGATCCAACGCAGGCCGCGCTTGTATCCATCAACGCCGCGAGCAGCGAACAGCTGCAGACGCTGCCTGGCGTCGGTCCGGCCATCGCCGCGCGAATTATCGAGTACCGCGAGCAGACGCCTTTTCAAGCGCTGGAGGACATTCAAAACGTGAAAGGCATCGGCGAGAAGATGTTTGAAAAAATCAAGGAGCAAATTTGCTTGTGAACGCCTGGCTGCTTGTCGGACTGGGCGTCTGGCTTTCCGCGATGCTCGACCCGTTTTACTGCTTGTTTTTTTGTGGCTTCGCCAGCTTGTATTTCGCGTTCCGCTTTCCGAAAACGTGGACAAGCGCCTTGTTTTTGGGACTCGCTTTGCTTCGGCTCGGATTTTCGTGCGCCAGCGCCGAAGCGAAGCCGGGCGAATACACCGTCTACGAAGTCAAGGCGAATTACGCTCTGGCAAGAAACGGACGAGCGAAAATCGTTCTCTACCAGGTGCCAAACGCGGCATATGGGGACCGCTACGCGGTCCAGACGCTTGAGCCGATTCATTCGCTTCATAATCTTTCCCTTTTTTCCTTTGAGGCGCACATGGCCAAACAAGGGGTGGAACTGTACGCGCGCGATCCGGTTTTGATTGCCGCCTCCAACTCGGTACAAGCTCGGATTTTCCGGTCATTGCAAGCCCGGGACGATCCGTTTTTGCTGGGGGCGTTGTATGGCATCGCCGAGAAGGAGTCGTTTTTTGCCACCCTTGGTCTTCCGCTTGTCACGCTCTTTTGTTTTGGAGAGCGATGGATGCGGCGCCGGTTTGGTTCAAGCTGGTCCAGACCGCTGACGGCGTTTGGCGTGATCGGATATGGAATCTTTTTCTTTTTTCATCCGGCTTTGATTCGCTTACACTTGTCCAGCTGACGAAATGGCATACCGATGACTGGCGTCTGGCTTTCGCGTGGCCCATGATTGGCTATGTCCTGCTTCGGCCGGCCGGCGCGCTTGATCTTGTGCTCGTCGTCCCCGTTCTCTGGACATGGATCCATCAAAAAGGATGGAGCGGTCGAAACCAAAAAGCGGTTCAGCTTTTGGCGCTTGCCCTTTTGCAGGTGCTCTTCTTTTCGCAGCTGGATTTGGTCGCGCTCGTGCTGACGGGGGTGTTCAAAAAAGGCTATGCCTTGCTTTTGATCGCTTCGCTGCTGCCCGTTTCCTGGCCGTGGCTGGCGTGGCTGAAGCGCCTGCCCGACCAGACGTGGCTGACGTGGACGATTCGTTCGACGATCCCCTTTCTTGCGTGCGCGCTTTGTTTTCTGGCTTGCGTGCTGTTGGGCGCGTCTTGGAAAAAAACGATTCGGACCGGCTTGCTGTCGTTTGGCGTGCTGGCGGCCAGTTTGTTTTTCGATCCCTTTTTCCATGTTTACATGCTCGACATCGGGCAGGGCGACTGCGCGCTGCTCGTGGAGCCGTTTCAAAAAAGCGCCGTGTTGATTGACGCGGGACAAAACGTCTTTCGGGACAACGTAGCCACCGTGATCGTGCCGTTTTTGCGTTCGCGAGGCATCCGACAGCTGGACGCGGTGGTCGTGACCCATAATGATTTCGATCACAGCGGCGGCGTGGAGGAACTCCAAAAACAAATACCGGTACGGCAAATCGTGACGAGTCGAGATGAGCGAGTCGATGTGGACTATCCGTTTGTTTCGCTGCTGCCCGCGCGTGAAGTCCAGGAGGAAAACGACGAAAGCATCGTGAGCTACTTTTCGTATGATGGCATCGACTATTTGTGGATGGGGGACGCCGGCGTCGAAATCGAGCGGCAGCTTCTAAAACAATACGACTTGTCAAAAGTCGATGTTTTGAAGCTGGGGCATCATGGCTCGCAAACAAGCTCGGATTTTTCCTTTCTGGCGCAAACCAATCCGCAACTCGCCCTGATTTCGGTTGGTGAAAACAACCGGTACGGCCATCCGCATCCGCGGGTCATTCAGAATTTGCGAAATTTGGAAATCGACACGCTCATGACCAAAGACGATGGAATGGTCCATATTTTTTCGCTCGGACGCTTTTGTTTTGTGGAAAGCGCGAAAGGAAAGATCGGGATGCTGGATCGCGGTTGATTTGCGCGCCGATTTCAGGCATACTGAAACCATGATTTATATACTGCATGGAACCGACGCTTCGCGCATGAGCATGAAAGTGGCGGCGTTGAAAAAAAAGCACAACATGGAAACGGTGTCGACGTACGACGCGTTGCAGGATCCGATGGAAGCCGTGCTGGAAGAAATGGATTCGCATTCGATTTTTGACGAGGAAAAGATGATCGTGATCCAGAACGCGACGTTTTTGAGCGCGCGAAACACCACGACGTACGATTTGGACGCGTTTGTAAAACGCAAGGACACCGACGAGATTGTCGTGTTTTGCGTCCCGAGCGAGAAAATCGACCAGCGGAAAAAAGCGGTCAAGGCGCTGGCGCAAGGCGCGCAGGTTTTCGCCTGCATTCGTCTGGATCAAAAAAACCAGCCCGGCTACATTCGGGAGGCGATGACAGAAGCCGGATTGAAAATGGACGGGGAGGCGCTGCGCTATTTTACGAGCCATATCGGGATGGACGCCTTGCGCATTCGCAGCGAGATCGAGAAGCTTTCCATTTACGCCGGGGAAGTCGGTCTTGCCGACGTCAAAGCGCTCATGGTCAACGAGCCGATCGACGACGTGTTTAAAATGACAGATGCCTTGTTTGATCAAAACGGCTTGCTTTTGATGGCGTATTACCGGAATTTTCGCGCGCAAAATATGGAAACTGTGGCGATTACCGCGCTAATCGCTTCGCAAATCCGCTTTTTGTTTCAAGTGCGCGTGCTGATGGACCGGCAGCTGGGAAAAGAGGAAATTGCCCAGACGCTGAAAGCCCATCCGTACCGGGTGCAGCTTTCGATGCGCAAGGCAAGCCGTTTCGATCCCGACGCGTTGCTTGACTGGCTGGAAAAACTCGCCGATCTCGACCAAAATATGAAAAGCGGAAAAATCGACAAAGACGAGGGATTTGAGAACTTCGCGCTTTCGCTGATGATGAAATAAGCCGGGAACTGGATTTTCCGGCTTTTTGAAAATAAAAAAAAAAAGCGATATCCACGATATCGCAACGGTACAGGAACACGTCAGGAATTAACCTTCGATCGAGTTGATCAATTTTGCCAGACGTGCTTTTTGACGGTTCGCATAGTTTTTATGATGAACGCCTTTTGCGACCGCTTTGTCAAGTTTCGAAGTGCAGTCTGCGAAAGCTTTCACAGCGGCTTCTTTATCATTGGCTTCAACGGCGGCAAGCACTTTTTTGATCGCTGTTTTCAAAGCCGATTTTTTCGACACGATCAACTTGTGTGCTTTATTGTTGGTTTTCACACGTTTCATTTGTGATTTGATTTGTGGCATGGTTGTACACCTCCTGACATAAATGCATTGAGATTATAGCAAAATTTGATTTCAAAAGCAACACAAGTTCGAAAAATTCAGGTATAATACGTTGTGCGGTCGAAAGACAACGACAGCCAAACGAAAGGATGGGACAAAAAATGGAAAAAAAACATGTCATATTTATGGGGACGCCTCCCATTGCCGCGACGGTTCTGGAAGCGTTGCTCGACAGCGATGTCATTGTGGATCTCGTAGTGACGCAGCCGGACAAAAAAACCGGACGCAAGCAGATGCTGGTCGAGTCGGCGGTCAAGCAAGTGGCGAAACGACACGGAATCGAGGTGTTTCAGCCGGTCCGGATCAAAGACGACTGCGAAAAAGTCGTTGGCACGCCTTGCGATTTGATCGTGACATGCGCCTATGGCCAGCTTGTTCCGCAATGCGTTCTCGACCATCCTGCGTTTGGATGCGTCAATTTGCATGGCTCGCTGCTGCCGGCGTACCGGGGCGGGGCGCCAATCCAGCGCGCCATTATGCATGGCGACACGGAAAGCGGCATGACTTTGATGAAAATGGTGCGCAAAATGGACGCGGGACCGGTTTTGGATGTGGAACGAATCGCGATTGCGCCGACAGACACGAGCACTTCGCTGTTTTTGAAAATGGGGGACGCGGCGGCCACGCTATTGAAACGAAACCTGCCTGTCCTGCTGAGCGGACAAGCGGTGTTTGTCGAGCAGGATGAGGAAAAGGCGACCTTCGCGCCGATTCTCACCCGCGAGGAAGAGCATCTGGATTTGACGTCGACGGACGACTCGATTGTTCGTCAAATCCGCGCGCTCAGCGACGAGCCGGGCGCATATGTTCTCGTCAAAGGCCGAAAGCTGAAAATTTACGACTATGAATATATTCCGGCGGACAACACGACGTGCGGTCTGTTTTCCCAGCCGGACAAGAAATCGTTGTGCCTGGAGCTGCACCAAGGAAAACTTCACTTGAAAACGTGCCAGCTGGAAGGCAAACCCAAGATGGCGATTCGCGATTTTATTAACGGACAAGGAAGAAGCCTTGTCGGCGAAACCGCCCAGTAAAACGCAATTTTGAAAGGAGAAACTGTTCCATGGAACAATCGCATATTCGCAACTTTTCCATTATCGCCCACATTGATCATGGAAAATCCACGTTGGCGGATCGGATCCTCGAGCTGACAGACACCGTCGAGAAACGGGAAATGAAAGACCAGCTGCTGGATTCGATGGAGCTGGAGCGGGAACGGGGCATCACGATCAAGCTCAACGCCGTACAGCTCGTTTACCACGCCAAAAACGGCGAAGACTATTTATTTCATTTGATCGACACTCCGGGCCATGTCGATTTCACCTACGAGGTGTCCCGGTCCCTGGCCGCCTGCGACGGGGCGGTGCTTGTCGTGGACGCCGCCCAAGGGGTGCAGGCCCAAACGCTGGCCAACGTGTACCTGGCTTTGGAAAACGACTTGGAAATCCTGCCGGTGCTCAACAAAGTCGATTTGCCAAGCGCCCAGCCGGATGTCGTCAAACAGGAAATCGAGGACTTGATCGGACTGGATTGCTCCGAGGCGGTCGAAATCTCGGCCAAGTCGGGATTGAACGTCGAAGAAGTGCTTGAGCAAATCGTCGCCAAGCTGCCGGCCCCTTCGGGAAGTCCGGACCAGCCGCTTCAGGCGCTTGTGTTCGACTCTTTGTACGACCCCTACCGGGGCGTCATCGCCTACATTAGCGTGAAAAACGGCTCCATCAAGCCCAAAGACAAAATCCGCTTTATGGCGACCGGCGCGGAATACGAAGTGATCGAGGTCGGCGTGCGGACGCCAAAAGAAGTCGTGGAAGACCAGCTCAATACCGGCGATGTCGGCTGGATCAGCGCGGCGATCAAAAGCATCGAAGACGTGCGGGTCGGCGACACGATCACAAAAGTCGACGAGCCCGCGAACGCGCCGCTGCAAGGATATCGGCAAATGCAGCCGATGGTGTATTGCGGCTTGTATCCGGTCGACAACGCCCGCTACGACGATTTGAAGGAGGCGCTCGCCAAGCTCAAGCTCAACGACGCGGCGCTCCAATACGAGCCGGAAACGTCGCAGGCGCTCGGGTTCGGCTTCCGGTGCGGATTTTTAGGCTTGCTTCATATGGATGTGATCGAGGAACGGCTGGAGCGCGAATACAACCTCAATTTGATCGCGACGAGCCCTTCGGTTATTTACCATGTGTACAAAACCGACGGGACGATGATTTCCGTCGACAACCCGGCCGCGCTGCCGGCCCCTCAAAACATCGACCGGATCGAAGAGCCGTATGTGAAGGCGCAAATCATGGTGCCGAAAGAATACGTCGGCGCCATTATGGACTTGTGCCAGAAAAAGCGGGGAGAATACGTCGACATGCAAGTGCTGGACGAGCTGCGCATGGAGCTGACGTACGAGATTCCGCTGTCGGAAATCATTTACGACTTCTTCGACAAGATGAAATCGAGCACAAAAGGCTACGCGAGCATCGACTACGCGTTTTCGCAATACCGGCCATCCAAGCTTGTGAAAATGGATATTTTGCTGAATGGGCAAATCGTCGACGCGCTGTCGACGATCGTTTTCAAGGATTTCGCCTACCACCGCGGCAACGCGATGACGGTCAAGCTCAAGGATCTCATTCCAAAGCAGCAATTCGAAATCCCGGTCCAGGCGGCGATTGGCGGCAAGATCATCGCCCGCACCAACATTAAGGCGCTGCGCAAAAACGTGCTCGCCAAATGCTATGGAGGGGACATTTCGCGAAAGAAAAAACTGCTGGAAAAGCAAAAAGAAGGAAAGAAACGCATGAAGATGGTCGGCTCCGTGGAAATTCCGCAAGAGGCGTTCATGGCGGTTTTGTCGATGGACGACGAAGGATGACGCCCGCTTCCTGGTATATCCACGTTCCGTTTTGCGCCAGCGTGTGCCCGTATTGCGATTTCTTCCGCACGGTTCCAAGTGCCGCCCGAATCGAGCAATGGCTGGACGTTGTCGGGGCGGAAATTCGAAGCCGGCTGGAGCCGGATACGAAAATCGACACCCTTTACATTGGGGGCGGCACGCCTTCCGTGCTTTCCGACAGCCAGTTTTTTCGTCTGGTTAAAGATTTGCTTCCGCATTTGCACGCGCAAAGCGAAGTAACCGTCGAATGCAACCCGGAATCGCTAAGCGCCCAAAAGCTGGCAATGTACCGGCAGTGCAAAGTCAACCGCATTTCGCTTGGCGTGCAGTCGTTCAACGCGAAAACGATTGAAAAGCTTGGGCGCCATCATACGCCGGCATTGATCGAGCAGGCGGTCGAGGCGATCAAAGAAGCGGGCATCGACAACATTTCGATTGATTTGATGTTCGCGGTTCCGGGACAGTCGATGGCCGACGTCCAAGCCGATCTGGCGCGTTTTTTCCGTTTGGACATCGCCCATTTGTCGATTTACTCGCTGATTTTGGAAGAAGGGTCGGTGTTTGGCCGGCAAGGCTTGCAGGCGGTGGATGAAGATCTGGAGGCGGACGAATACGAATGGATCGTCCAGACGATGAAGGCGCATGGTTATTGTCACTATGAGATTAGCAGCTTCGCCAGGGACGGCAAACTGTCGCGCCACAATTTGGCGTACTGGCTTGACCAGGATTTTGTCGGCATTGGCTGCGGAGCGAGCGGACGGGAAAACCGGAGACGGTACACGAACGCGCCAGATTTGCTTGAGTACATTGAGAAGGGGCCCCGTCCCGAATACGAGCCGGTGAACGCGCCTTTTGAAGCGGTCATGATGGGGCTTCGCACTTGTTTTGGCGTGGATCTGGCTTCGTTTTTTGAGAAGTACGGCTTGCGGCTGGAAGAAATGGCGGCGCCTTTGCTGGCGAAATACGACGGCGATTTGATGGTTGAGCGCGGCGCGCTGAAAACCACGGAATCGGGGATGGAAAAATTGAACTCGATTTTGGTTGATTTTCTTGCGTTGTTCGAGTAAGATATAAAGGATTTTGGACTGTGTTTATGGACACTCCGACCATCGACTCGGTTCAAAAGGTATACAATTTACAGGAGGAAACAAACATGTTGCTGAAAGCAGAAAAACAAGCGATCATGAAAGAGTACGCCCGCCACGAAGGGGATACGGGATCGCCAGAAGTACAAATCGCGGTATTGACAGAACAAATCAACCGTCTGACAGAGCACTTCAAAGAACACAAACACGACTACCATTCGATGCGTGGTTTGATGAAGATGGTTGGACGTCGTAAAAACTTGTTGAACTACTTGAAAAAAGAAGACCTGAACCGGTATAAAACATTGATCGCCCGTTTAGGACTGAGAAAGTAATCGAAGCTTCGATTGCTTTTTTTTTGCGTTTTTCTATGATAAGATTTGATTTGTGAAAAATGAGGTGAAAAAATGGCGAAACAGGAGTTTCATTATGAATTCGGTGGTCGGGGGATCACCGTGGAAACAGGAGAAATCGCAAAGCAGGCCGACGGCGCGGTCGTGATCCGCTACGGGGACACGGTAACGCTTTCGACGGCTTGCGCGAGCAATACGCCGAAGGAAGGAATTGATTTTTTTCCGCTGACTGTCAGCTTTGAGGAAAAACTGTATTCGGTTGGTAAGATTCCGGGTGGATTTTTAAGAAGGGAAGGCCGTCCAAGCGAGCATGCCACGTTGAGCGCGCGCATGATCGACCGGCCGATTCGTCCGCTGTTCGCGGAAGGTTTCCGCAACGAGGTGCAAGTCGTGAACACCATTTTAAGCGTGGACCAGGACGCGCCGGCGGAAATGGCGGCGATGCTGGGCGCGTCGCTGGCGCTTTGCATTTCGGACATTCCGTTTAACGGACCGATCGCGGGTGTCAAAGTCGGCCGCGTGGATGGCGAGTTCATCGTCAATCCAAGCGCGGAGCAGGCGGAAAAAAGTGACATCGACTTGACGGTGGCCGGCACGGCGAAAGCCCTGAACATGGTGGAAGCCGGCGCGAAGGAAGTCAGCGAGGAAGACATGCTGGCGGCTTTGATGTTCGGACAGCAAAAAGTCAAGGAGCTGTGCGAATTTCAGGAAACGATTATCGCGGCGGTCGGCAAGCCGAAACGAGAGATCCCGCTGTACCATGTCGACGAGGCGGTTGAAAAGGAAGTCCGGGACGGGTTCGAAGCCGCGATTCGCGAAGCGGTTTCCATCAAGGAAAAACTGGAACGCTACGGCAAAATCGACGAGCTGACCGAGCAGGCGGTGGCGTCGTTTGAAGAAAGGGAGTACCCAAGCGAAAAAGAAAAGGCGCTGACACTCAAGCAAGTCGGACAAATTTGCCACAACATCGAAGCTGACGAAGTGCGCCGGCTGATCGTCGAGGATAAAATTCGTCCGGATGGACGGGCGATCGACGAGATTCGTCCGCTGGACTCCCAGGTGGACTTGCTTCCGCGCGTCCATGGCAGCGCGATGTTCACGCGCGGGGAGACGCAGGTGCTTTCGACAACGACACTTGGTGCCCTCAACGAAAACCAGATCATCGACGATTTGACGGAAGTCGAAGCCAAACGCTTTATGCATCATTATAATTTCCCGCCGTACAGCGTCGGCGAAACCGGCCGGATGGGATCGCCGGGACGCCGGGAAATCGGCCATGGCGCCTTGGGTGAAAGAGCGTTGCTTCAAGTGCTTCCAAGCGTGGACGAGTTCCCGTATACGATTCGGACGGTGGCGGACGTTCTTGAAAGCAACGGTTCGAGTTCGCAGGCGAGTATTTGCGCGGGCACGATGTCGCTGATGGCGGCGGGTGTGCCAATCAAAGCGCCGGTTGCCGGCATCGCGATGGGATTGATCATGGACGAGGAAACCGGACAGTACACGGTGCTGACCGATATCCAGGGCATGGAAGATCATTTTGGCGATATGGACTTTAAAGTGGCCGGCACGGCGAAAGGCATTACCGCGCTGCAAATGGATATCAAGGTGAGCGGCATCACGAAGGAGATCTTCGAGGAGGCGCTGGCGCAAGCCCACAAGGCGCGGCTGGAAATTCTGGACAACATGGCGCAGGCTATCGCGGCGCCAAGAGCGGAATTGTCGCCGTACGCGCCAAAGATCGCGATCATGCATATCGACCCGGATAAGATCTCGATCGTCATCGGTCCGGGCGGCAAGATGATCAACCAGATCATCGCGGAAAGCGACAATGTGAAGATCGACATCGACGACGATGGCCAGGTCGTGATTTACCATACCGATCAGGCGGCCATCGACCACGCCAAGGAAATGATCAAGGAGATCGTGCGCGAAGCCAAAGTCGGCGACGTGTACGCGGCCAAAGTCGTTCGACTGGAGAAATTCGGCGCGTTTGTGAACTTGTTTGGCCACACGGACGGCTTGCTGCACGTGTCCAAGATTTCGCACAACCGGGTGGAGAAAGTTGAGGACGTGCTCAAGATTGGCGATATCATCGACGTCAAAGTGACGGAAATCGACAACAAGGGTCGAATCAACGTGTCGGCGAAGGCGCTGTTGCCTCGTCCGAAAAAACACGACGACAAACAAAAAGCCAAAGAAGACAAAGGCGAATAGAAAAGTTCGAAAGGCGTGAAAACGCCTTTTTCGTTTTTTCCTGTTTCCAAAGTGTGTTAGAATAAGAACGAGGTGGAATCATGGACTTTTTAAAATATGCCAAAGAAAATGAAAAAAACTATTTTGACGATCTAAATACATTGGTTCGCGTCCAGTCGACGCGCGACCTGTCAACCAAAAAGGAAAACGCGCCATTCGGCGACGGGCCGCGTGAGGCGCTGGACGCGTTTTTAAACATCGCCAAACGCGATGGATTCGCCACGAAAGACATCGACGGCTACGCCGGCGTGATCTCGTACGGCGATCAGGAGGAAACGCTAGGTATTCTTGGCCACTTGGATATCGTGCCGATTGGCGAGGACTGGACCAAGGAACCTTTAAAAGTGACGATCGACGACGGCTACGCGTTTGGTCGGGGTGTCTTGGACGACAAGGGCCCGACGCTGGCGGCGTACTACGCCCTCAAACTCATCAAAGAGCACGGCATCCCGTTGAAGAAGCGGGTTATGCTTATCGCCGGCTGCGACGAGGAGTCGGGCATGGACTGCATGAAATACTACAAAGCGCATGGCGAGATCCCGCAAAGCGGTTTTGTGCCGGATGCCGATTTTCCGGTCATTTACGGTGAAAAGGGCGGCGCGCATGTTTCGCTGCATTCCCATGACAAGACGGTAATCCAAAAGCTGAACGCCGGCGAAAGACCGAATATCGTCATTGGCAAAGCGGATTGCTTTGTGAAGGAAATCAGCGACCGGCAAAAAGAGCAGTTCGCGTTTTATTTGAAAACAAACGATTTGAAAGGCTCCATCGACCAGACGGACGAAGGCATCCGCCTGCATGTGGATGGCGTTTTTGCCCATGCCGCGATGCCGTACAACGGCGTGAACGCGGCGCTTCATTTGCTGAACTTTGTCGGCTGCGCCTATGACGACCAGCTGGCGAAAGATTTGTACAGCCTTTTGAAGGACTGGCAAGGAAAGCCCGAGCACATCAACAAGGATGGGGCGTATATGGGCTTTTTGACGATGAGCACAGGCATTGTGCGCATGGATCCCGAACGCACGGATATCTTGGTCGACATCCGCTATCCAAACGATTTGGACGCCAAAGCGATCATGGCCGGATTCGACGAAGCGTGCGCGGCGGTGAAGTCGAACATCACAGCGACTCTCGATTCCGATTCGGCGCCGTTGTTCGTCGATCCAAACTCCGAGCTTGTGACAAAGCTGATGAACATTTACCGGCAATACACCAATGACACGTTCTCCTGCGCCAAGACGATTGGCGGCGGAACGTACGCGCGCATGTTTGACAATTTTGTTTCGTTTGGACCGGAGCTGCCAAACGAGGTGAAGACGACCGATCAATTCGTCGGCGGACCGCATCAGCGCGACGAAGGCGTGAAAGTGTCGGAACTTATGCAGGCCATCGCGATCTACGCGGACGCGATCGTGGCGCTGGCGGGCTAGACCGATGCGGATGCGCAAAGTGAAATGGGCGGTCGAGTACTTGCCGGAAAGCAAGGTGCTTGTCAAAGACCCGTCCAGCTGTAAGGGAAAATGGAAAAAGCGGCTCGGCACGTCCACGCTGCATGTCGAGATTGGCTGCGGCAAAGGCAAATACTCGCTGGATATGGCGGCCATGACGCCGGAAGCCGGATTTGTCGCGATCGAGAAAAACGAGAGCGCGGCCGGGATCGCGGCCAAAAAGATGGACGACGACCCGAGGGAAAAAAAGCTCGCGCTCATCGAGGGCGACGCGGATCATTTGTCGGAGTGGTTCGCGGCGGGCGAAATCGACGTGATCCACTTGAACTTTTCCGATCCGTGGCCGAAAAAGCGATACGCGAAGCGAAGATTGTCGGCCCCTTCCTTTTTGAAGCAGTACATTGACGTACTCGCGGCAAACGGGCAGGTCATCATGAAGACGGACAACGCGTCGTTATTCGAGTTTTCCGTTCCGCAGTTTTTGGCCAACGGGTTTCGACTGCTGGAGCTAAGCGTCGACTATCGGCGCGAAACGCACGATGAGGACGCGATCACGGAATACGAGGAAAAATTTATCGAACAGGGCAACCCGATTTATCGGGCGGTGTTTGAGAAGGAGACAATATGAACAAGATCCATTCCAAAGAGGAAATGAACAAGGTCATTGCTCAGCCGGGCATTCATATGTTTTTGTTTACGGCACCATGGTGCGGTGACTGCATTTATATTAAGCCGTTTTTGCCGGCGCTGGAAAAGCAATTCGCCGGCAAAATGGATTTTTACGAGCTGGATCGGGACGAATGCCTTGGTTTGGCGATTGAACTTGGTATCATGGGCATTCCAAGTTTTGTGGCGTACGAAAACGGACGCCAGATTAGTTCGTTTATTTCGTCTTTGAGAAAAACGAAAGAGGAGATCGAACACTATTTTACCGAAACGCTTAATGAAGGAGGAAAGACCGAATGCTAAAAGATTTGATGCATGCCATCTTCAAAGAAGATGTGGAAGAAGATATAGAAGAAGTCGAAGACGAACAAGGAAACGAAGAGGAAGCGACGCACGAGCAAGTTCATTTTGAGGAAACGGTTTCCAGACCGGCTGCCGAGCCTGTCAGTGAAATTCCGCAGCCTGTGTTCACGATGCCGACGCCAACCCCTGTCAGCCAGCCGGCTACAGGCGAAAACGCCGTGGATGAAAGTATTTTTGAAGGGCTGGATGTCGACACGATTTCGTCGAAGCCAAAGCGGAAAAACGAAAGCTACCATTTTGACCGCTCGAAATTGAACCGGAAGCGCAAAGTGGTGGAGGAAGTGGAATACCAGTCGGTTATTTCGCCGATTTTTGGCAATATGGAAGATTCGCAAAAAGAATTCGACAAAGTTCATGACGCGGTGCAGCTTCCAAAACCGGAAACAGATACGTCGATGATCGAAATCATTTCGCCGATGTATGGCAACAACATTCCGGAACCCGCTCCGGTGGCGTCGATCCCGACGTATCAGGAGGCGTCCAGCGCGGCGAAGCCAAAGCTTGACCTGGACGACATGCTCGACCAGAAAGAGCCGGAAAAAGAAGAGGACAAAAAATAATGGCGTTTCATTTCATTGGAATCAAAGGAACGGGCATGGCGGCGCTGGCCGAGATCCTGCACGATGAAAACAAGGAAGTGCGGGGAAGCGACATTGAAAAATACATTTTTACCCAGGACGGTCTGGAAGAGCGCGGCATCGAGATTTTGCCTTTTGACGCCGCCAACATTCAAGATGGCGATACGGTGATCGTCGGGTTATCGTTTGACAGCCGGCACCCGGAAGTGAAAGCGGCGCTGGACAATCCGCGTGTCAAAACGTACTACTACAACGAATACCTGGGCCATTTGCTGGAGCGCTACACGTCGATTTGCGTGGCGGGAACGCATGGCAAGTCGACAACGACGGGCATTCTCGCGTCGGTGCTTTCCCGTTTTGAAAAGACCGGTTTCCTTATCGGAGACGGGCACGGCCACATGCCGAAAGACGCGAAAAACTTTGTTTTGGAATCGTGCGAATTCAAGCGTCACTTTCTGGCGTACCATCCGGATTACGCGATTGTCACGAATATGGAAATCGACCATATTGACTATTATAAAAACATGGAGGACTATATCGACGCGTTCCAGTCCTTTGTGAATCAAATCAAAAAGAAAGCGGTCATTTGCGGGGACGACCCGTATTTGCCGACTCTTTCCTATACGGTGCCGGTCGTGCGGTATGGCTTGAACGAGGGCAACGACTACCAGGCCAGAAACGTGTCGCAAGGGCCGGATGGCATCGAATACGACGTGTTTTTCCATGGGGCGCTGTTGCACCATGTGAAGCTGCCGGAAATCGGCTATCCGTTTTTGATCAACTCGCTGGGCGTGTTCGCTTTGGCGCATACGCTTGGTATGGAGCCTGACGAGATCGTGGCTGGGCTGCTGGACTACAAAGGCATCGCCAGACGGTTTGTGAGCGAGGAAGTGGGCGAAAGCGTGCTGATTGACGATTACGCCCACCATCCAACCGCGATCGAATTTATGATCGAGGCGGCCAGAAGCCGATACCCGGGCAAGAAGATCGTGGCGCTGTACAAGCCGGACCGCTACTCGCGGCTTCAGTATTTTCTGGACCGGTTCGCAAGCAGTTTAAATACGGCGGATCAAGTGTGCCTGCTCGATTTTCCGAAAAACGCGGTTCGCGAGGACGAGACGATCACGGTGACGATCGACGATTTGCTGGCGCGCTGTCCTGGCGCGCGGCTGCTTGAGATCGACGAGCCAAGCGCCGAGGCGCTTAAAGCGATGGGACCGGCGGTATACATTTTCATGTCCAGCAAGGATATTTACCTGCTCAAGGACAAATTAAAAGAAATTTTATAAAAGAAAAGCCAGCCTTTATTTGGGGCATGGCTTTTTTTGACGGAAGGCGGGCACAAATGGAGCGGTTACAAAGTTTTGAAAATTTTTTTCAAAACAGTTCATTTTCCGAGTTGGAACATGGTATAATTCCTGAAGAGGTGATTAAAATGAGTATAGACGCATTGTTTGGCGCCATCGCGCAAGTCGCCACCTATCTGCTGCCTGTGCTTGGTGTCGTCGCTTTGATCTATTTGATCTTGCTGATCAAAACGCTGATCGAAACGTTAAAAGACGTATCGCTGACTTTGTTGACCGCGGAAAGTGAGCTGAAAAAGCTGGACGGACCGTTGAGCACGGTGGAATCGCTGTCCAAAACGGTGGATGACGTCCATGGCGCGACCCGGAAAATGGTCACAAAGGCGACCGCGACGCTGAATAAAGATATGGAGCAGGCGAAGTCGTGGATGACAAAGAAAAAAGAAGAGCTCGCCGCTAAAAAAGATGAATTGAGCGCGAAATTGAATAAGGAAAAAGAGGTTCTGAAAGCGGATGTGGACGTGATCCAAAACGCGGTGCAGGACGACCCATACGAAGAGGAGGAAATTATTTATGTCAGAGATGAATCAGGAAAAGAAGCCGAATGATAACGAAGAAGTAAACGAGGAAATCGAAGTGCGCGTGACGCCGGCGGAAAACGAGGAACAGGCTCCGAAAGCCGACGACCAGCAAACCATTGACGAAATGATCGACGAAACGGAAAAACAGTCGCTCAACGAGCTGGCGACGCTCAAGGAGGCGAACAACGAGGCCAACGAGGAAGTCATCGACGACGCCGAAGTCGAAATTAAAAAGATTTTCGCGGATTTGAAAGCGTGGTTGAAGCAAAATTCGGATCCGGAAGCGATCAAAGCCAACATTGAAAAAGCGAAGGATCAGACGATCGCGGTGCTCAACGGAGCGCGCGAAAAAGCGATCGAGGTGTCCAACAGTCCGGAATTTCAGCAGACGCTGGAGGCGGGCAAAGACTTTTTGAAAGGAACCGGTACTTTGATCGGGGAAGGATTCAAGGAGCTCAAAGGCGCCCTCTGCCAAAATCCGTCGATCAAAAAGGTCTTCGATGGAGCCGACGAGCAAATCGAAAAGCTGCGCGCCAATGAAAACCTGAAAGATGCGGTCGACCACATTCAGGACGCGACGGAAAAACTGAACAACGCGATCTTTTCGGGAATCAACAAGTTTTTCAAGCCAAAACAGACGCCGCAGGCTCCCAAGGAAATCGAAATGAAATCCGACGAGGACAAGGACGAGGAGTAGTTATCAATGAAAAGAATCACCATTTACGATGTGGCCAAGGAAGCGGATGTTTCGCTAGCCACGGTTAGCCGGGTTATCAACGACAGCAACGTCGTGCGCGAGGATACCCGGATCCGCGTACAGGAAGCCATCGAAAAACTAGGATACAAGCCAAACGCGATCGCGCAGGGACTCGCTCTTTCCAAAACCACAACGATCTCGATTGTGATGTCGGAGAAGCTGTTCGCCTACAACGCCAAGATTTTGAACGGCCTGATGGATGTTGCCAAGATCTACAACTACAATATCATGCTCCATACCACGAGCAAGGGAATTTCCAAAATGCAGGATGTGATCGAGTCGATCATCAAATCCCGCGTCGACGGCGTGATTTTGTTCAACGACAATTTTTCGGAAGAAGAGCTGGAAGTGTTGCACTTGTATCAAATCCCGATGGTTGTGGTTGGCAGCAAAATCGAAGACAAGAAAGTCGGCAACGTCGGCAATGTGTACGTCGACTTTGAAAAGCTCGCCTACGAGCTGGTCAACGAGTACTTTGAAAAGGGAATCACGGACATTTCCCTTGTGGAGGACAAGCTGAATCTCTCGATGATGTCGCAGCTTCGCCATGGCGTCGAGCGCGCCTTCAAGGAAAAAGGCATGGAGTTCAAGAAATACGTTTCGTATGACGAGACGTACCGTTCCTCCTACGATTTCCTATCCGAGTACTTCAAGACCCACAAGCCTTCGGAACTCGTGATCACGTTCCGCGACTCGCAGGCGATCGCTTTCCTGAACGCCTGCAACGAAGCGCATTATCAAATTCCGCAGGATACGCAAGTGATTTCGATTTTGGATGACAAGTATTTGCGGATGATGCGTCCGACGATTTCATCGTTCAACTTCCCGGATTACGATATGGGTGCGATCGCGATGCGTCTGCTTACAAAAATGCTCGTCAACGATGACGAAGTCAAGGACAACAAAGATATCGAGATCGGATACACCTTTATTCAAAGACAAACAACGCAGCCGGAGTGATCCGGCTTTTTTTTCAGGAGAAGAAAGGATATACTGAGTTTATGGAAATCATCATAGTGAACGAAACGGAAAACGAAATGGCACAAACGTATGCCGACGATTTCGCGCGCATCGGCAGACGGGCGTGTGAAATCCTGCGCAAAGACAAACCGTACGTGATGTCGGTCGTGTTCGTGACGCCGGAAAAGATCCACGAAATCAACCGGGACTACCGGCAAATCGACCGGCCGACAGACGTCATTTCCTTCGCGCTTCAAGACGATTCTTCCAACATTCTCATCGAGGAGGAAGAGGAGGAGCTGGGCGATATTTTTATTAACGTGCAGGCGGTGGCCGACCAGGCGAAGGAATACGGCCACTCCCAGCGCCGGGAAGCGTGCTTTTTGTTTTGCCATGGGCTGCTCCATTTGTTTGGATACGACCACATGACGGAAGAAGAAGAAAAAGTGATGTTTGGACTGCAAGATGAGATTCTCGATGAAGTGGTTGCAAGGTAGGTTCAAATACGCCTGGCAAGGCGTCACAAACGGAATCATGAAAGACAAAAGCATCCGGTTCCAGTTTATCGGCGGGCTTTTGGCGTTTTTCGCGGCCGCCATCCTGCGCTGTTCCGTGTGGGAATGGTTGTGGATCCTGCTTTGCGTGACGCTGGTGATCGTGGCGGAAACGTTCAATTCGTGCATCGAGCGCTGCGTGGACTACATTTCTTTGGAACGCGATCCGCGCGCGGGCCTGATCAAGGACATGGCCGCGGCCGCCGTCATGATCGTGTGCGGATTCGCCTTCGTGAGCGCCATTGTCATCATGGTTCCCAAATTGATAGGATGAGGTATTACTATGGAAAATTATAAATCAGGGTTTATCGCGATCGTCGGTCGTCCCAACGCCGGCAAGAGCACGCTGTTAAACGCTTTAATGAAAGAAAAAATCGCGATCATGACCGACACGCCGAACACGACGCGCAACAACATCGCCGGAATTTTGACGAAAGACGACGTCCAGTACGTGTTTGTCGACACGCCAGGCATCCACAAGCCGCAGCAGCAGCTTGGCCGCGTGCTGAATAAAAACGCCTATACTGCGATGGAGGACTGCGATGTGATCGCGTGGATCGTGGACATCACCCAGCGGTTTGGTCCGGGCGACGAGTTCATTTTGAACCGCATCAAGTCGTTGCGTAAACCGGTCTTGCTTTTGGTGAACAAAATCGACCGGTTCTCAAAAGAAAAAATGATCCAGGCTTTGATGGCGTGGCAGCAAAAATACGATTTTGACGAAATCATTCCTTTAAGCGCCAAAGACCAGGAAAATCTGGATGAAGTGCTGGCCACGATCAAAAACTATTTGCCGGACGGCCCGGCGATGTATCCGGACGAAATGAAAACCGACCACGATGAAAATTTCCGGATTTGCGAAGTCATTCGCGAAAAGATCCTCAACAAAACCGAGGAGGAAATTCCCCACAGCATCGCTGTCGTGCTTGAAAAAAAGGAGATTCGGGACGGGAAGGCGTTTATCAACGCGCTCGTCATTGTGGACCGGGACTCGCAAAAAGGCATTTTGATTGGCAAGCAAGGCTCGATGATCAAGGAGATCCGAATCGCGTCGCAGCGTGAGCTTTCCAAAATGCTTGGCATGCGTATCGACTTGGAGTTGTATGTGCGCGTGGAAAAAAACTGGCGCAACAAAGAGCAAAAAATCCGTGAATTCGGATTGGACGAGCTCAACGAAGGCACCCGATGAGCGATGTGGCGGGTCTTGTTGTCGCGCTGCAGGACTACAAGGACAAAGACGGCATCGTCTTTGTGTTGACACCGGAAAGCATCCAGAGCGTGTATGCCCGGGGCATTCAAAACCCGGCTTCGAAAAACCGGCGGCTGTGCAATCCGTTTTCGGAAGTCTCGCTCATCGTGGCGGATCGCAAAATGTCCACGATGGATTTTTTGATCAAAGGAAGCGTTTTGGCGTATTATCATACGATCCAGGACGATTTGGTCGCCCAAAGCGTCTGCTTTGTTTTGCGGGACTGCCTGTTTCGGGTCGCGATCGTACCGATGTACTCCTCTTTATTAAAAGAAGTGTGGCAGGCGTACAATCGAAAAGAGTCGTCCGCGCTGACGTACGCTTGTCTTTTGATGGCGCAAATCTTGAAAAACGAAGGCATCGCGCCTCATGTCGATGCGTGCGTAGGGTGCGGTTCGAAACGGCAGATTGAGACGCTCTCCAAGCCGGATGGCGGGTTCTTATGCGTGCGCTGCAACCAGGGGCGCTATCCAAAGTGGAAAAAAACCGAACTGGAAAAAATCCGCGCCTTGTTTATTGTGAAGGAAACGCTGGTGGAGCCGTTTGCGCAAAGCGCGCGGTACGACTTGGACGATTTTTTGTTTTTGGCGAAATGGTTCGAGCTGTTTTCGCACACGGAGCTGGCGAGCGTCCGGTTTTTGGCTTCCATTCGCACGCTGGAGGCGAAATAAGAAAAGAAGAAGGGCAGGTTCTTTGGAACCTGTTTTTCGCGTTGGCTCGGTTGTGGCATTGAGTAAGGAAACGTGCTATAATGAAACAGTCTATCCTTATGACAAGGAATGGTGTGAAGATGGAAAGAGGAGAATACAGTGAACGAGAAAACATTCAATGATGTAGTAGCCCATATGAAAAATTCCGGATTCGTCTATCAGGGATCCGAAATCTACGGAGGCTTGGCCAATACGTGGGATTTTGGCCCTTTAGGCGTTGAATTAAAAAATAATATCAAAAACGCGTGGTGGAAACGATTTATTCAGGAAAGCGTCCACAACGTCGGGATCCAGAGCGCGATCTTGATGAACCCCAACGTGTGGGTGGCCAGCGGACATGTTGGCGGCTTTTCGGATCCGCTGATGGACTGCAAGGCGTGCAAGTCGAGATTCCGCGCGGACCAGCTGATCGAGGAAACAACAAATGGGGAAGTCAATCCGGCGGGCATGAGCAACGAGGAAATGGAAACGTTCATTCGGGAGCGGGGTATCGCTTGCCCGAAATGCGGCGCGCATGATTTTACTTCGATCCGTCAGTTCAATTTGATGTTCAAGACGTTCCAGGGTGTGCTTGAAGACGCGAAAAGCACGATTTACTTGCGCCCGGAAACCGCGCAGGGAATTTTTGTGAACTTTAAAAACGTGCAGCGGACGATGCGCAAAAAACTGCCGTTTGGCGTCGGCCAGATTGGAAAGAGCTTCCGCAACGAGATCACGCCGGGAAACTTTATTTTCCGGACCCGCGAGTTCGAGCAGATGGAACTTGAGTTTTTCTGCAAACCGGGAACCGATCTGGAGTGGTTTGAATATTACTGCAACGCGTGCGTTGGCTTTTTGAAAGACCTTGGCTTAAAAGAGGAAAATATCCGGCTGCGCGCCCACGAGCAAGAGGAACTCGCCCATTACTCCAACGGCACAAGCGATATCGAGTACAATTTTGCCCATCCAATCGGCTGGGGGGAACTGTGGGGAATCGCAGATCGAACCGATTTCGATTTGAAGGCGCATCAGGACACGAGTAAGCAGTCTCTGGAGTATTTCGATCAGGAGACGAATGAAAAATACATCCCGTATGTGATCGAGCCAAGCGTGGGCGTGGAGCGTTTGCTGTTGGCTGTGATGTGCGAGGCGTATACCGAAGAAAAAGTTGGTGAAAACGACACGCGCCTCGTGTTGAAGCTCCATCCGAATCTGGCGCCGTACAAGGCTGCCGTCCTGCCGCTTTCGAAAAAGCTAAGCGAGGAGGCGATGGATGTGTTCGCTCTTCTGGCGAAAAACTTTTCGACGACATTCGACGACGCCCAAAGCATTGGAAAGCGGTATCGTCGTCAGGACAGCATCGGCACGCCATATTGCGTGACGGTTGACTTTGACACCGCCAACGATGGCTGTGTGACGGTGCGTGATCGCGACACGATGGAGCAGGAACGCGTCGCCATTCAGGATCTTTGCGAATATCTGCGCGTTCGGACGCAGTTTTAGAGGCGGGACTTGGCCTGGATCAAAGAGGAGGATATGAAGGCGATTCGCGCGCAGGCGGATATCGTCGATATCATCTCGAAATATATCTCGGTAGAAAAAAAAGGAAAAAACTATCAGGCGCAATGCCCGTTTCATGACGACCACGATCCGTCCATGTCCATTTCCGAGGAAAAACAAATTTTCAAATGCTTTGTGTGCGGAGCGGGAGGCAACGTGTTCTCGTTCGTGCAAAAATACGAAAAAATCACGTTTCCGGAAGCCGTATACAAAGTGGCGCAGTGGATCAACTATCCGCTGGCGCTCGATTCAATCCAAATCAAGGAAAAAAAGGATCCGTTTGAGCAGGAGCGAAAAGTTCTGCGGGAATATTCAGATTATTTGGAGTACGAATTGTTTAGCGAGGATGGCAAGGCGGCGCTGGCCGCGCTGCACGCCCGTCAATTCGACGAGGAAACGATTCGACGCTTTCAAATCGGATACGCCCCGGAAGGAAAGAAGTCGGAATACTTTTTAAAAGCCAAGCATTTTGGCGAGGAACGGATGCGGGACGCCGGGGTGCTCAACGAGGGACGGGCGGTGTTCTTCGACCGGATCATGATTCCGATTCATGACTCAAAAGGGCTTCCGGTCGGGTATACGGCCCGCCGGCTTGGGGACAACGACTTTGTGCCCAAGTATATCAACACGTCTTCGACGCCGCTTTACGAGAAGGGACGGCTGATTTTCAACTATCACCGCGCCAAAGAGCACGCCCGCAAAGCGGGACGCCTGATTTTGTGCGAAGGGGCGATGGATGTTCTCGGTTTGGAAAAGGCGGGACTGCATGAAGGTATCGCCTGTCTGGGGACCGCGCTGACCGACGAGCAGCTGCGGCTGATTGGCTTGCTCAAAGTGCCGGTTCACGTCTGGTACGACAACGACAAGGCGGGACGCAAAGCGGCGTATCATTTTGGACAGGCGGCATCGAAAGCGGGCATTCCGTTTTCAATCGTAAGCGACGCGCACGCCAAAGATCCGGACGAGGTGTATTGCGCCTATGGCGCCGACGAAGTGAAACAAATTGCCGACCACACGATTTCGTTTGTCGAATTTTTGTTTCAATATTTGCCGGATCAATACAATTTGGACAATTACGAAGACAAGAAGGCGTTCGCGCAGGAAATGAACCGCGCCATCGAAAACGGAGGACTGCCGTTTGAACAGGCGGCGTACTGGAACCGTCTCAAAGAGATGACGGGCTTCGATTTTTCCTCGAGCGCTCAAAAACCGCAGACCGTGGCGAAAGCCACGCCGCGCCCAAAAGGCCCGACGTACATTCCAGCGCCGCAAAGCGGACGGAAAAAGGCGGAATTTTTCATTTTAAATTCCATTTTGGCTTCCAAACGGCACTCGCTACGCTTCAAGGAGGAAATCGGCTTTTTCAAAGACGATTTGTATCGACGGTTGTCTCTTTATATTTACGATCTTTATCGGCTTCATGACGAAATCGACGCGGACCAGCTTTTCGCTTCCATCGAAGAGGAAGAGGTGCGCGACTTGCTTGCCTCTTTGATCGCGTACGAGCGCGAGGAGCTAAGCGACGAGGTGTTTGAAGACAGTTTATGGAAAATCAAGGAATGTACGATCAACGAGCAGATCGAGAAGATCAACGGACAAATCCAGGTTCTTCACGATCCGATTCAAAAAGCCACCCTCGCGAAAACAAAGGCGGTGCTGATCGAACAACGCAATAAAATCAGAAATCGAAAGGAAGGTTGATCCAATGCCGGCACTGGAAAAAAAATTAACGAAAAAGAAATTCGCCTCGCTTGACGACGCGAAAGTGTATCTGGAGGCTGTCCGCGACAGCAACATCGACATCACGCAAAACGAGTTCATGGATTCGATCTCGCATTTGAATTTGGATGACGAGACGACGGATGAATTGTTTAACTGGTGTGAAGAAAACAACATCACCTTCGTCGTCGACAGCGACGATTACGAACTGGAAGGGGAAGACGATCTCTCGGACGACATGGACGACGACGAAAACTCAATCGACGATTCGATTTCGCAGTTGGAGCAGTCGTTCGCCAACGCGTCCCACGCCAAGATCAACGACCCGGTCAAAATGTACTTAAAGGAAATCGGACAAATTCCTTTGCTCGATCCCAAAGAGGAGCCAATCATTGCCAAGCGCATCCAGGACGGGGCGGAAGCCAAAGAAAAACTGGGTTCCGATCCAAATTTGGACGAAGCGGAAAAGAAGGCGCTCGACCGGAAGATCGACGATGGCGAGCAGGCCAAGCAGCTTTTGATTTCCTCGAACCTTCGTCTGGTTGTTTCAATCGCGAAAAAATACGTCGGCCGCGGAATGCTTTTTTTGGATTTGATCCAGGAAGGAAACTGCGGTTTGATCAAGGCGGTTGAAAAATTCGACTATACGAAAGGCTTTAAATTTTCCACTTACGCGACGTGGTGGATCCGCCAGTCGATTACCCGGGCAATCGCCGACCAGGCTCGAACGATTCGAATTCCGGTCCACATGGTGGAAACAATCAACAAGCTGACCCGGATCCAGCGTCAGCTCGTGCAGGATCTGGGCCGGGATCCGCTTCCGGAAGAGATCGCCGAAAAGATGGAAGGCATCAGCGCCGAAAAAGTGCGCGAGATCCAGAAAATCGCCCTGGATCCGGTTTCGCTGGAAACGCCAATCGGTGAAGAAGACGATTCGCATCTGGGCGACTTTATCGAAGACAAAGACACGCTTTCGCCAGACGACTACACGAACAACCAGCTGCTCAAAGACGAGATCAACGCGGTGCTTCAAGGCTTGACGGAACGGGAAGAGAAAGTGCTTCGTTTACGTTTCGGACTGCTTGATGGCCGGACCCGGACGCTGGAGGAAGTCGGCAAGGAATTCAACGTGACGCGGGAGCGGATTCGTCAAATCGAGGCCAAGGCGCTTCGGAAGCTGAAACATCCGAACCGCTCGAAACGATTGAAAGACTTTGTGAAGTCATGATTCGGCGCTCGCTTCGGCTTGACGCGATTTACGCCTGGGTCGATGGAAACGTGGTGGCGGATATCGGCTGCGATCATGGCTATATCCCGCTATGGTGCGTCCAGGACAAAGGAATCAAAGCGTACGCTTGCGATGTGGCGAGTAAGCCGCTCGAACGCGCCCGCGCGCTTTTCAAGCAGGAGGAAGCCGATATCCCATGCTTGTTGATGGACGGAATCGAGGGGCTGCCTGGCGACGTAGATCAAATCGTGATCGCGGGAATGGGAGGCCAGCTGATCGAACACATTTTGGAGCGTTCGAAAGCGCGCGCCATGCGGCTGGATTCGATGATCCTATCCCCGCATAAGGACGTGCATTTGTTGCGTTCGTATTTGCGAAAGGCGGGATGGCGCATCGAAAAAGAGCGTTTCGTGCAGGAGGGAAACCACTTTTATCCGATTTTGTACGTGAGAAAAGGAAACGAGCCAGGCGACGAGGCATCCGATTATTACGGGTATCACGTCGTGGAGGACGCGACGTACGGGGCGTATTTGGTGGCCGAACAAAAAAAATGGCGGATGCTGGAACAAAGAGTGCCGGCGGACGCGTTTGAAGAAGGAAGAAAGCGTCTTGTGGCGCTGGAAAAACGAATGAAACCGCGGAATAGATAAGCCGCGGTTTTTATTGCGATATGGGACAACGGGGAAGAAAGACCACGAAAAAAGCAGGCGATGGGACGGAAAAGGACAGGGAAATGAAATCTTTGGCCGCTTTCACTGTTTTTGGGTTGAAAACTCCCGGGTTTTCTTAAAAAAATCGCTTTCAAAACGAGATAAAAAGAATTATAATGATACTGCTATGTATTGTGTATTTACATAACGAAGGAGGAAATACTTTAATGGCAAAACAGTTTCAATCTATGGATGGTAACACTGCTGCCGCCCATAATGCCTATGCTCTTACTGAAATGAGCTGTATTTACCCAATCACCCCATCTTCGCCAATGGCCGAAGTAATGGATGTCTGGGCAAGTCAAGGTAGAAAAAACGCTTTTGACGAAGTTGTAAAAATTGCCGAATTACAATCGGAAGCCGGAGCTTCCGGAGCGGTTCATGGTGCCGCTCAGGCGGGTGTATTGCCAACGACATTCACGGCATCCCAAGGTTTGTTGTTGATGATCCCGAACATTTATAAATGGGTCGGAGAAAACCTTCCGGTCGTTCTGCACGTTGCGGCCCGTTCACTGGCAAGCCGTTCTTTGAACATCTTCGGCGATCATGAAGACGTTTACGCGATCCGCCAGACTGGTGTTCCAATGCTTTCGAGCCACTCGGTTCAGGAAGTTATGGATCTGGCCGGTGTCGCTCATTTGACGGCGATCAAATGTCATGTTCCATTTGTTCATTTCTTTGATGGATTCCGTACTTCGCACGAAGTGGATAAAATCGAAGTGTTCGACACAGACAAATACAAGGAACTCATTGATTGGGAAGCGCTGGACGCATTCCGCAAAAACGCAATGCAGCCACACACAAACCCTGTTACGCGTGGCGCAAACGAAAACGATGACATCTTCTTCCAGGGCGTGGAAGCAAGAAACAAGCACTATGAAAACGTACCGGATGTCGTAGCCGACTACATGGCGAAGATCTCCGAGATCACTGGACGCGACTACAAGCCGTTCAACTACGTTGGTGCGCCAGACGCAGACCGCGTGATCGTTGCGATGGGTTCTGTTACGGAAACAGCGCTTGAAGTCGTAAACGACCTCAACAGCAAAGGCGAGAAAGTCGGATTGATCAAAGTGCATCTGTATCGTCCGTTCTCGACAAAATATCTGGAAGCCGTTCTTCCTGAAACCGTAAAGAAAATCGCCGTTCTCGACCGTACGAAAGAAGGCGGAGCGATGGGCGATCCGCTGTATCTCGACGTTTTGGCCGCATTGAAAGGCAAAGACATCGACATCGTCGGCGGACGTTATGGTCTTGGTAGCCACGACACGGAGCCAAACCAAATCAAAGCGGTTTACGACGAACTGCAAAAAGACGAACCAAAAGAAAACTTCACGATCGGTATCGAAGACGACGTAACGATGACTTCGCTGCCAGTGGACAAATCATACAAAATCAAAGGCGATGCCACAGAGTGTCTGTTCTGGGGTCTTGGCTCGGATGGTACTGTATCCGCCAACAAATCGTCGATTAAAATCATTGGTGACAACACGGATATGTATGCGCAGGGTTACTATGCGTACGACTCCAAAAAAGCCGGTGGTGTAACGCGTTCCCACTTGCGTTTTGGAAACAGCCCGATCCACTCGACTTACTACATCAACAACGCGGACTTCATTTCCTGCTCGCTTGACTCGTACATGTTCAAATACGATCTGGCAAGAAACCTGAAAGACGGCGGAACGTTCCTGTTGAACACGACATTCTCGCCGGAAGAAGTTGTAAAACACATGCCAAACCGTCTGAAGAAGGAACTGGCAGAAAAACACGCGAAATTCTACATCATCGACGCGACGGCTATCGCCGAAACCATCGGCATGGGACGTCGTACGAACACGATTTTGCAGTCGGCGTTCTTCGCTTTGAACCCGCAAATCATGCCAATCAACAAAGCCGTTGAATTGATGAAAGCGGCCGCTAAGAAATCGTATGGCAAAAAAGGCGACGCGATCGTTGAATTGAACTACCGCGCTATTGACGCCGGAAAAGAAGGCGTCGTAGAAGTTGCCGTAGATCCTGCATGGGCCGAACTGCCTAGCGGAAGCCTGCGCAAAGAAACCGGTGATCCTTACTGGGATGAATACGCTTCGAGAATCAACGCTCTTGAAGGATACGACATGCCGGTCAGCGCCTTCACGAAAAACAAAGTGCTTGACGGTACGATGCAAAACAACATCGCGTTCAAGGAAAAACGTGAAATCGCGACAAACGTTCCAGAATGGATTCCGGAAAACTGTATCCAGTGTGGATTCTGCTCGTTCGTATGTCCTCATGCGACGATCCGTACATTCGCTCTGACTCCGGAAGAAATCGCGAACGCGCCAAAAGAATTTGAAGGATTCGCTACGTTGCCTTTGATGGGAAAACCAAACACGGATCTGCGTTGGCGTGTACAAGTATCGCCTTCGAACTGTGTCGGATGCGGTCTTTGCGTCAGCGAATGCCCTGGAAAAGGCGGAAACAAAGCGCTTCAGATGGCGGATATCAACTCGCAGCTGTATCTCGACCCTCTGGCAGACTACCTGTTCAAAGAAACAGAATACAAATCGGATCTGTTCCCGAAAACAATGATCAAGGGAAGCCAGCTCCAGATGCCTTACTTCGAGGTTCCTGGATCTTGCCCTGGATGTGGTGAAACTCCATACTACCGTCTGGCTTCGCAGCTGTTCGGTAAAGACATGCAAATTGCCAACGCGACAGGATGCTCGTCCATCTACTGTGGCGCCAACCCTTCGACTCCATTTGTCAAAGATAAAGACGGAAACGGAACGGCATGGGCAAACTCGCTGTTTGAAGACAACGCCGAATTCGGTTACGGTATGGCTTTGGCCAACAACTACACCGCTTCGAAAGTATACAAGATCATGGAAGAAAACCTGGATAAGGTAACTCCTGAACTGAAAGACTTGTTCGAACAATACTTGGCAGCCGGAAACGACCGCGAAAAACAACGCGAACTCGCACCGAAAATCAAAGAACTCGTTGCGAAAGCGGATGTTGAAGAAGATGTTAAAACGCTTGCCGAGTACGATCTGGTTACAAAATCGAACTGGATCATCGGTGGCGACGGCTGGGCATACGATATCGGATACGGTGGAGTAGACCACGTATTGGCAAACAATGTCAACGTCAACATCCTCGTTCTGGATACGGAAGTATACTCGAACACAGGTGGACAGTCCTCGAAATCGAGCCAGCGTTCCTCGATCGCGAAATTCGCGGCCGGCGGTAAAACGACAGCCAAGAAAGATCTCGGTCAGATTGCCATGACTTACGGTCACGTATACGTGGCATCGGTATGTATGGGTGCAGACAAGATGCAGACATTGAAAGCCTTCCAGGAAGCGGAAAGCTACGATGGACCATCTTTGATCATCGCGTACGCACCATGCGTTGAGCACGGAATCAAAGGCGGACTTGGAAACCATCAGCAAGTACAGCGCGAAGCTGTTGAATGCGGATACGTTGACATTTACCGTTACGACCCAAGAAAAGAAAAACCTTTGACAATCGACACGAAGAAAGAGCCAGACTACTCGAAGATGGAAGCCTTCATGATGAAGGAAAACCGTTTCGCGCAACTCGTGAAACTGAAAGGCAAAGAAGCGGCCGATCAGATGTTCGCGAAAGCGATCAGCGATGCGAAACGTCGTCACGAGCGGTTGCTTGCGATTGAAAAAGAAGGTATTTAATTCGCTTGAAAGACAGTCTCACGACTGTCTTTTTTGCGTTGGTTTTGACAACACCGGCAAAAGCGTGTAGTATTTTGGATATGAAATTGAAACTATGTTTTGACTGTGATGATACTTTATACGATCTTTCCTGGCCGTTTCGAATGAGCGCGAGCCATTTATTCGCCGACGGACAGCTGGATCCAATCGACATGGAACGGTTTTATTTGGATTATCGAAAGGCGGGAGACGAGATCTTTGATCAAATCCAGACCGGAAAAATTTCGATTGACGAATCCGGACGCCACCGCATTAAAACCGTATGCAGCCGTTACGGCATTCCGGTGGATGACGCGTTCGCGGACGAATTTCAGAAGATGTACCGCGATTATCAAAAAAATATCGCGATGGACCCGCAGCTTGTCGACTTTTTTCAGGAAACCGACGCGGATCTGGCGATTTTGACCAACGGAGATCATGGCCATCAATACGCCAAACTGTCAACTTTGGGCGTGTTTGACTACTTTCATCCGTCCCACGTGTTCACAAGCGGAAAGATCGGCTTCGCCAAGCCGGATCCAAGAGCGTTCACCGAAGTGATGGATACGTTGAACGAAAACGCGATGGACTGGTACTATATCGGCGATTCGTATGGAAATGATATGGAGGGCGCGAAAAACGTCGGCATGAAAACGATCCACTTCAACCGCCACCATGGTCCCGAAGGAGAAGCGGCGGACTATGTCGTCTATTCCGAAAAGCAGTTAATTGAATTATTAAAAGAGCTTTCAGCGTGAAGACTGAAAGCTTTTTCTATATCGTAAAGGCGTCGTTTTTTTGTATTCCTTGAATTGGCGGATGAAGTAGGAAACATTGGTAAAGCCAACTTCCAAACTAATGTCCAGCACGGACAAGGTCGTGTTCTTCAGCAGCTCACACGCTTTTTCGATTCGATACTGGATCAAATAGTGGATCGGGGAGTCGTGCTGAATGCGCTTGAACAGCCGGCCCACGTAATTTTCCGAGCAGTCGATCAAGGCGGCCAGCTCCTCAAGATGGATCTCCTCTTTGTAATGCTCCTCAATGTACATTTGAATCGTCTTATAGCGGTCGATGCCAAGACGTTGCTCCTCGTTCAAATTGGCGTTTTTTGGAATAAACAGCTTCATTTCGTAAAAAGTCAAAAACAACTGAAACAGCATGACCTTGGCTTTGTAGTAGGAGTACTCCGTTTCGTGGGACAGGCACTCAATCAAATCCTTGACTTGCGCTTCCACCAGCGAGTACGCCAGACGATCCGCGGAGAGCACTGTCGTGAATCCGACGCGCCGTTCCAGAAAGTGGTCGACGATATCTTCCTGAAACGCGTCTTTCATTGTTGTCGACAGCAGCAAAGGATCAAAAAGAATCGCGTGGTGGATCGTGTCGTTCGAGCATCCCGTCACCTCGTGCAAATCCTCGGGGTCGATCAACGCGATATCGCCTTGATGCAAGACGCGTTTATTCAAGTTGTGCTCCAATTCCAGCATTCCTTTTTCCACGTAGAGAATCTCGCATTCCGGATGCCAGTGCCGGTCCACGAAAAAATTATCCGGATAGATGGACTGCTGGTTTTTGATGTCGAACATCAAGTGGCAAATGGGCTTGCGTTTGGTGCCGTGCGCGGTTTTTTCTTTCAGTTGAGAGTATTTGTTCATATTTTTTTTACCTGTTGTTTCCATTATAAAACAACCCTTGCGAGAGTCAATAAAGGGGGATTGACGAAAAAAGTTTTTTCCCGGAAAACAATCCATTTTTCAGATCATTTACTTTTCATCAACGTTTCAGGTATAATAGCCTTGTTTAGTAAAAAGACACTTTAGGAGGCAACAATGGACATAAATACTATCGTGTTGGTCTTGACCTTGCTGAGTGGGGTGGCGCTGTTTTTGTATGGAATGAGCGTGATGGGCGACGGGCTGAAACAAATGGCCGGAAACAAGCTCGAACTCATTTTATACAAACTCACGAACACGCCTCTCAAAGGTCTCTTGCTGGGAGCGGCCGTCACCGCCGTGATCCAGTCGTCTTCCGCTACGACCGTCATGGTCGTCGGTTTCGTCAATTCCGGAATGATGAAAGCCGCGCAGGCGATTGGCATCATTATGGGAGCGAACATCGGTACAAGTATTACCGGATGGATCCTCTGCTTGTCGTACATCGACGGACAGCAGGGAATCGCCCAGCTTTTGTCGACCGCGACCATCTCGGCAATCGTCGCGATTCTTGGAATCATCTTCCGCACCTTTCTTAAAAAAGACGTGTATCGGCAGCTGGGAAATATCATGCTTGGCTTCGCGATCTTGATGATCGGCATGCAGACGATGTCTGGCGCGGTGGCGCCGCTGAAAGATTCGCCGGCTTTCGTTTCCATGCTGACTTCGTTTACCAATCCGGTTCTTGGCATTGTGTTTGGCATCGCGCTGACCGCGGTGCTTCAATCCGCATCCGCGGCCGTCGGCGTGCTTCAGGCTTTGTCGGTAACCGGCGCGATCGTCTTCCAGTCCGCCTATCCAATGATCATGGGAATCGGCATCGGCGCCGCCTGCCCGGTTTTGCTGTCGGCGATGGGAACGAACAAGTACGGAAAACGAACGGCGCTCGTTTATTTGATCAACGATGTTTTCGCGATGATTTTAGGAACCACGCTGTTTTACAGCGTGAATGCGTTCGTCCACTTTGATTTTTACTCAATGACCATGTCGCCGTTCTCGGTCGCCCTGCTCAACACGGTGTACCGCGCCGCCGCGATGATCATTTTGCTCCCGTTTGTCAAAGGCATTGAGAAAATCGTGACGCTGCTTGTACCCGGAAAGGACGAGGATGACGACGAAGACGACGATTTCGAGCTTCTCGAAGAGCGATTCCTGTCGTATCCGGCCATCGCCATCAACCAGTGCCACCGCTCGATTGTCATGATGGCGAAAAGCTGTTTGAAAAATTTGAGCCGCGCGTTTACGCTGTATGGCGATTTCTCCGACAAGCTGTATAAAAAAGTGCAAAACAGGGAAAAGAAAGTTGACAAGTACGAAGACAAAATCGGCGCTTACCTGATCCAGCTGACTGGAAAGGAAATGACGGAGATCCAATCCAAAGAAGTGTCCGAATATTTGCACTGCATTGGCGATTTCGAGCGTACCGGCGACCACGCCTACCATATCGCCCACATCGGCAAGGACATGTCTGAAAAAGGAATCCGGTTCTCGTCGGTGGCGGAACACGAGCTTTCGATTTTGGAAAGCGCGACCAAGGACATTATGGACTTGACGATCGACGCGTTCGAAAATCAGGACATGGACACAGCTAAACATGTCGAACCGTTAAAAGATCTCATCAGCATTTTATGCGACGAGCTCAAGATGCGCCACGTCCAGCGTCTGCGCGATGGCATTTGCTCGCTCGATCAGGGCATTTACTACAGCGAGCTGCTCAACAATCTGGAACGCATCGCGGATCATTGCTCGAATGTCGCGGTGTGTCTGCTCGAAATGGCGACATCCGACTACGATTCTCACGCGTATTTAAGCCAGTACCGCCGCGAAAAGACCGGCGAGTACGCGACATATTTCAAAGAGTACGACGAGAAATACGGAATTTGATGCTTTATAAACAACTCGATTGTCCAATCGGGTTTTTCTCGTTTCAACGAATAGAAAGGAAACCAGTCCATGTTTATTAGTACGATACAGTCCATGGCGTCTTTGCCCGCCTTTCAGGCAAGCCCCATCGACACAGTCGTGGTGGCGTTTGAAGGCTTTTCGCTGCGCAGCGAAGCCAAACAACCGATCGACTCGCTCGCCGACTGGAAAGCGGCCTGCGAGCAACACGGCTTGAAAATGGCCGTCAACGCGCTCAAGCTGTTTATGGAAGAGGAAGTCGACGGGTTAGAACATTTTTTGCAGGCGCTCAAAGACGTCGATGTGGACGCGATTTATTACGCCGACGAGGGCGTGTTTGAAATCGCGCAGCGGCTCGGTCTGCAGGAGAAACTCGTTTATCAACCCGAAACGCTCGTGACCAATACGCCAGACGTTCGCTTTTACCTCGATTTGGGCGTAAAAAGCGTGTCGCTCGCCCACGAGCTCTCGCTCGAGGAAATCGTGGGCATCGTTCAAAACTGTCCGCAAGCGGAAATTTTGATTCACGGCTACTTTTCCATTTTGTATTCGCGCCGTCCGCTTGTGACCAATTATTTGCGTCATATCGGCAAAGAAAAAAAGAGCGATCGCTATGATCTTGTCGAGCAAACCCGCGACGAAGCGATGCCTGTTTTGGAAGATGAAAGCGGAACCCACGTATTCTCGGCCGAGCCAATTCAGTCGCTGGATTACATTCAAGCGCTTTACGACGCGGGAGTCCGGCGGTTTCGGCTCGACTCCTTGTTTTTGAATGACGAGGAAATCATCGAGGCCGCCAAAGCGTACGCGGCGGTTTTGGCGGGCGGACAGCCGGCGCGCCCTTTGGCGGGAAGCGATCGCTGGTATGGGCAGACGACAGTCAAGAAGAAGGTGGATTAAATGGAAAAAATCGAATTGCTGGCGCCAGCCGGAAATCTTGAAAAGGCGAAAATCGCGATTTTATATGGAGCCGACGCGGTGTACATTGGCGGAAAGCAGTTTTCCCTGCGCTCCCGCGCTTCCAATTTCACACTGGACGACATCGCCGAACTCGTGCGCTTCGCCAACGCTCACCAAGCCAAAGTCCACGTGACGGTGAATTTGCTGCCGCACGATGAAGATCTTGATGGTTTGAGCGACTACTTGCAAGCGCTCGACAAAGCGGGTGTCCACGCGATCATCGTGGCGTCGCCCGCGATCATGAAACGGGCGAAAGCGCTTGGATGCCATTACGAGATCCACGTTTCCACGCAGCATTCGTCCACCAATTCGGCGGCGGTTCGCTTTTGGAAAGGACAGGGTGTGGATCGGGTCGTTTTAGGCCGGGAATGCACGCTCGACGAAGTGGAAGCGATTTGCGAGAAAAACATTTTGCCGATCGAAGTGTTCATCCACGGCGGGATGTGCATCTCGTATTCGGGACGTTGCGTTTTAAGCAACCATATGACTTTGCGCGACGCCAACCGGGGCGGCTGCGCGCAAAGCTGCCGCTGGAAGTACCATTTGATGGAGCGAGGCGCGGAAATCTCGGATCCATCCGATTTGTTTTCCATGTCTTCCAAAGACTTGCAGGCGGTTCGATACGTCGAAAAGCTCATCCAATGCGGTGTCAGTTCGCTGAAAATCGAGGGGCGCATGAAATCGGCGTACTATTTGGCGACGGTCGTTTCCAGCTATCGGCGGCTCATTGACATGATTTACGAGAAAGGCCACTTGGAAGCGGAAGACATTGAAGCCATCGAGCGCGAGATCCGCAAGGCGGAAAACCGGCCGACCGGGCCAGGCTTTTATCGGGGGATCCCGGACGAGAATGTGCAGTTGTACGTGGATCACGATGAAATCGTCACGCAGGAATACGTGGCTTCGGTGCTCGACTTCGATCCATTCACCAAAACGGCTGTCTTGCAGGTGAAAAACCACTTCCGCCCGTATTCGACGCTGGAGATTTTCGGGCCGAATATTTCGAGCACCGCAATCGAAGTTGGCAAAATCACCGATGAAGATGGTTTTGAACTCGAAGTTTGCAATAAACCGATGCAAATCGTGTATACTAAATGGGACGGACCGATCGAGAAAGACGCGATGATCCGTAAAATCAAATAAAGAGGAGAGGATAACATGAAATTAAGTGAAAGTTTCTTCTATACATTGCGGGAAAACTCCAAAGACGAGGATTCGGTTTCCGGCAATTTGCTCGTACGCGCGGGCATGATCAAGAAAAGCTCGAACGGGATGTACATGATCATGCCGATGGGCAAGCGCGTGCTGTCCCGGATCGAAAACATCGTCCGGGAGGAAATGGACGCCAAGGGCGCGCAGGAGCTGCTGATGCCGGCGCTCATTCCGGAAGACGTGTACGTGCAATCCGGACGGCGCAGCGCGTTTGGGTCCAACATGTTTACGCTGCTGGACCGCTACAATAAAAAGTACGTGCTCGGCCCGACGCACGAGGAGTTGTTCGCCATCGCGGCCAGCATGGACGGCAAGTCGTATAAGGATTTTCCGTACAACTTGTACCAGATCCAGACGAAGTTCCGCGACGAGACAAGACCGCGCTACGGTTTGATCCGCGTGCGCGAGTTCATTATGAAGGACGCCTACACGTTCGATATCGACGAGGCCGGTCTGGACGCGCAATACGACAAGATGTACGACGCCTACTGCCGCATTTTCGACCGCTTCGATTTGACGTATAAAATCGTGCGGGCTGACACCGGAGCGATGGGCGGCTTGTTGTCGGAAGAGTACCAGGCGATTACGAATATCGGCGAGGACATCGTTGTCGGTTGCGAAGGGTGCGATTTCTCGAGCAATTTGGAAATCACGGAAGTCATGGACACGAAAGAGGCTTCAACCGAGGAAAAGAAGGAAATGGAGCTTGTCGAGACGCCGAACGCGAAAACGATCGAGGAAGTGGCCGCGTTCTTTGGCAAGCAGCCGGAAGACTTTGTGAAGACGCTGTTGTATAACGTCGACGGAAACATCGTCGCGTTCTGCATTCCGGGCGATCGTGAGCTCAACGAGACGAAGGCGCTCAAGGCGCTGGGCGCGGCGGAAATGGAGCTGGCGGACTTCGCGGATGTCGAAAAGGCGACAGGCGCCAAAGTCGGCTTCGCCGGACCGGTTGGTTTGAATGTGCCAGTGTATATGGATCGGCAAATCGAAAAGATGCGCAACTTCATCGTGGGCGCCAACAAGACGGACCACCACTACGTCAACGTGAACGTGGACGACTTCACGCCAAAGGCCGTGCTTGACCTTTGCCAGGTGAAGGAAGGGGACATTTGTCCGAAGTGCGGCGCGAAGCTGACGTTCGACCACGGTATCGAGGTCGGCAACTTGTTCAAGCTGGGAACAAAGTACGCCAAGTCGATGAATTTGCTGTATACGGACGCGAACAACGAGCAGCAGCCGGTTTGGATGGGCAGCTACGGCATCGGGCTGGAGCGCTGTATGGCGGCGATCGTCGAACAGCACCACGACGACCAGGGCATCATTTGGCCGCTGGAGGTCGCGCCATTCAAAGCGTGCATCGTGCCGGTGCAGGTAAAGGACGAGACGCAGCTTGGATGCGCGAACGACTTGTACGCGTACTGCCTTGAAAACAAATACGATGTTTTGCTGGACGACCGCAAGGAACGTGCGGGTGTGAAGTTCAAGGATATGGAGCTCATTGGCGTGCCATACCGGATCACGGTGGGCCGCGGTGCCAAGGACGGCCTGGTGGAATGGGTCGAACGGGCCAAGGAAGGCAAAGAGGAAATTTCAATCGAGGAAGCGAAGTCGCGTCTGGATGCGATTTATCGGCAATAATTTGAAAAAGGTGAAACAGTTTCACCTTTTTGTTTGTCTTTCAGAAAATTTCTTTTCTTTTCATTTACTTTTCAAAAAGTTTCATGTATAGTTGATTATATTATGGGAGGAGTAGTATAGAATGCAAAATAAAATTCATATTGGAAGTCGACAAGTAATTTTGAATTACAATAAGGCCTATCCGAAAAATCGCGAGACCCTTCTCGGGTCGGAATCGTTTAAACGGTTTATCGGGTACTTTATTCATTCGGTTCAAGAAAAAAGTCCAAAACTATATGATTATGTCACTCGTCATGGAAAGTTTACGGAGGATGAGGCGACGGAAAACTTTGTGACATTCTTGCGAATATTAGCGATTTTTAAAATCGAGGAAATCGACAGCGACTATTTGACGGAGCGCGAACTGCTTTTGGAGCTTTTGGAAGAGATTTACAAAGAGTGGCGTTCGCTGCAGCGGTTTGGTTACATGTATTCGGAGAAAACGCCGGATTTTGGAATCAACAACTTGGTGCAGAAAGACAGCTCGCTGAACGATTTGATCTTGCGTACCTACCGGTTGTTCGAGGAAAAGGTCCAGGGCCGGCCAAACCTCGTGTATCGCCAGGTGCAGGCGGGAACCAACGCTTGTTTCTCGGTGCATAAGGCGAAGGAATTTACAAAACCGGATCAATATAAGAAATTGGAGGACATTCCGATCATTGACACCGTCATGCTGCGGACGCCAATGATTTTGCATCCAAAATCGAGCAAGCGAACGGGCATGTTTACCGAGATTGACCAAAATCCACTCAATACGTTCCGGTTCGAGAAAGACGACTGGTTCTGCTTCCCAATGAAAGTTGGCAAGCTGCTTTGCTTTGTGTACTTCAACTCGAAATACACGGCGACGGCGCTTTCCCTGGCCAACTTGTTCGAGCTGGCGACGCGCGAAGAGGCCAAGGAGAAACCGGACTTGATCGTGCTGTACGGCAACGAGGACAACAAAAACGAGACAACGTTCTACCACGACACGGAAAACGATATTTGGGTCGGTTCGATCTCGGATCATCCGCGGGTGGAATATTTCGGCTATATGAAGAAAATGGCGCTGACGCTGCACAATCTGGCGATGATGAGCCAGGGATGGCTGCCAATCCACGGCGCGTTTGTCAATATCACGTTAAAAGACGGGCGAACCAAAGGCATCATGCTGATGGGGGACTCGGGCGCCGGAAAATCGGAGTCGATTGAAGCGCTCAAAGTCGTTGGTAAAGACATCATTAAAGACATCGACGTCGTATTCGACGATATGGGAACGATCCACATCGAAAACGGCGTGCCGTATGGACAAGGAACGGAGATCGGCGCGTTCATTCGTCTGGACGATCTCGATCCGGGAACGCCATACCGGGATATGGACCGTTCGGTGTTCATGGCGCCGGAAAATCCAAACTCGCGCATGATCGTGCCGGCGGCCCCATACCGCATGGTCGTATCGAACCACAAGATCGACTTGTTCGCCTACGCCAACAACTACACCGACGAATATGGTTTGAAAGAGCTGGAAGTGGAAGAAGTCAAGGAAACGTGCAAGCAAGGGAAGCGAATGGCGCTGGGAACGACGCAGGAAGTCGGCATTTCGACAACGTATTTCGCCAATCCGTTCGGTCCGATGCAGCAGCAGGACGTGTGCGAGCCGCTCATCGACGAAGTGTTCCAGTCTTTGAAAGACAACGGCGTGTTTGTCGGCGAGATTTACACGCATCTTGGCTTTGACAAGATGAACCGTCATGGACTGCACGAAGCGGCTACAGAACTGCTTGAGTTCATTCGCAAAGATTAATTGATTGAAAAGGCATGCCGATTTGGTATGCCTTTGTCTATGTTTTTATTGTTCGTGTGTTATAATGAGTAGTAATTTAGGAAAGGAGGGCAATGGATGCCTCAATATCATGATTATAACTATTCGAATTTCACGGGAGTGAGCGAGCAGCGCCGCGGGCTTCTGAAAACATATACGTGGATGTTTTTCGGGCTGCTGATCACGGCCGCCACCTCGTATTTGATGTACGCGACCAACTTGTATTTCGCCATTATCCGCGGGCCGATGCCGCTGATTTTGATGCTTGTGCAATTCGGAATCGCGTTTGGATTTACCGGAGCGATGCGCAGCGCGTCAAGCTTGACGATGAAAGTGCTGTTTGTCGTTTTCGCCATCACGATGGGAATCTCGCTGACATCCCTGGGAATCGTTTACCAGCTGGGAACGATTTTCGTCGCGTTTTTAGTGAGCGCGGTTTACTTTGCGTGCCTGATGGTCATCGGGTTTACAACGAAAAAAGATCTCTCGAGCTTTGGAACGATTTGTCTTGGCGGCTTGTGCGCGCTCATTATCACGCAGGTGATTTTGATGCTGTTTGGATTCAACATGAACACCCGGCTGATCAGTATCGTGGGCTTGCTGCTGTTTACCGGCATCACGGCCTGGGATGTGCAGCGGACAAATCAGCTGATGGCTAACACGTCGGGCATGACGCAGGAGAAATTCGCGATCTTTATGGCGCTGGAGCTGTATTTGGACTTCATTAATATTTTCCTGTACGTGCTCCGTCTGCTGGGCATGAGCAGCAACCGCGACTAAACCAAACGGGAAAAGGGCGAAAGCCCTTTTTTTGTGGGAAAGATCAAGGGAAAAATAAAAAGACGTCGAGGAGTCGACGCAAAAAAAAATTCCTTCGAACGAGGAATTAAATCGCAAAAGTATGGTGGGGACGGTGGGATTTTTTTTAAAGTGTTTTTTATATGTTTTAAGTTCTTTTTTGGCTTATATTTTGTCTTTTTGTGCATTGTTTCTTGATAATATCCGACAAAATATCCGACTCTGTTTTGGTGGGGATGATGAACAGGATTTTTGGGTAAGAAAAAACTCCCGATGGGGGAGTGTTTGTTATCTCGTAAGAAATAGATATAAAAACCACATTATTCCATAAAAAAATATAAGCAAAGCTAAACATGTAACAAGTTTTATTCGTTGCTTAAATTTTCTCTCTTCTGTTTCCTCTGGTGTTTCAAACCATTCAGGATGCGCGCTTCTATCATAAGATGCTTTCATTTCCGAAGCAAAGTCCCAAAAAGTTCTTCCGGTTTTTTCTTCTTTTTGAGGCACGTTCTCTTTTCCATTTTCATCCATATTAAAATAATTCCTTTCTTATATACTTATTCTATCAGATACAACGATAAAATATAATCTTTTTTTATTTGATAAAAGATGTATAATATTGCTAAGTGGGGTTTGTCTTTCCGGAGGTAAACTTGAGAGAAGCAGTGAATCGGCTTCTCTTTTTTTGTGTTTTACGGCTCGGTAACGAATCGTAACCGACTCGTAAAGGGCATTTTCGAAGGGTAAAAAAGAGAGCGAAAAACGAATTTTCGTAAATATTAACGCTATGTGTTAATAAATGATTCAATTCGATAAAATGGGGATTTAAAGCCCATTTTCCGAGTCGTAGACGGTACGTTTACGATTCGTATACCGGTAGGGGTAAGAGTATATATTTATCTTTTAATATATATTTAAATCTTTCTTTTTATTTACTAATCAATTTAGATAGTATAAATAATAAAAAAGACTCATTTTTTATTGAGTCTTGTTTAAAATAATTCCTTTTTTATTTAATGTTCCAATCACTTCACCTAAGCAATGAACTGTATCGTTATCTTCTAAAATTATATCGCCGTAATTTTGGTTGATGGAATGCAATATTCCATCTCGGCATTCTTTTATCAACGCTTCGCCGTTGACGACGAATATTCCAACTTTTCCTATGTCGACTGCATCCGCTTTTTTGACAAGCACCAGATCGCCGTCTTTGTATTTTGGCTCCATAGACTTCCCGAAGACTTTTAGAATGAAGTCTGCCTTTTCCGTTTCCGGAGTATCGGGAACCGGAATATCGACCATAGGGAGGTCGTCAGGGAGCCACTGACCCGCTCCGGCGGATGGAGAGATCATATAGGCTGGCCTTGTGATGTATCGCAGCGGTTCCTCTTTGATTATTTGAGTTTCAGGAATGCGATTGAGTATACGGTTTGTCAAATATAGCAGAGTTTCGCGGTCATAGGTCGAGAGAGATCTATACTTGCTTAAGAAGGAATCTTCGGCAAAAGTAAGATCGGTTTTTATTTTCCTTTTTGGCTCGATTCTGCCTTCAGCGAGAGCATCAATGTCAATGTTGAGTGCGCGGCATATCTTGATAACGTTTGATACACCGGCATTTCCAATGTTTTTCTTCAGCATAGTGTCAAGCGTAGTGTATTTTATTCCGATTTCGTTTGAAAAACGCTTGACAGAATCAAATCTTTCGATGATTAGGTTTTTTAATTTTTCTTCAACACTCATCGTCCTTTCCTCCTAGATTTATTTTAATTGAATAATTTTTATAAATCCATACAGACGATACGGTAAACCGTAATTCTTAAGGAAAAAAGGTTGACTAAATACGTAATATCGGATTATACTAGTGATGTAAATACGAAATAACGTAATTTTGGCAAAGGAGGTATATCCGGTGTATGAGAATTTGGAAATCGAACTCTTAAAAAACAGAATGCAAAAAAAGGACTTAGCACATGAGTTGGGAATCGGGGTGTCTACAATTTACGACAAATTCAAAAGAAAAGTCGATTGGACTTTGACGGAATGTAGGAAAACAAAACATATCTTGAAAACGGATATGTCAATAGACGAATTGTTTAGGTGGGTGGAGTAGATATGAAATCCTACTTAAATGTCCACGACATAATGGCGATCAACGGCGTCTCGAAGTCGAAGGCGTATCACATCCTTCGGACGCTGCGCGCGGAGAAGGTGGAAGGCGTGGCTTTCCAGGATACCTACGAATCAAAGCTGATAGGAAAGGCGGTAATCCCGTCGAAAATCTATCTTGAGTTTTTCCCGAACGCCACAGGGAATGTACGGGCGCTTGGGAATTAGGTGCTTGCGTGCTGTAAACACCTAACCTGAATCCGATCAAAAGCTACCCCACACAACAAATCCACACAACGCTGACGACTTTAATTTCTAGCTTTTGCGCCGGTTGAAGAGCCAAACCGGCTGATCGGGTTTAGGTTAGATGCTTATGGCATCTATGTTAGATTTTTGACAACTGAATACCTCAAGAGATTTGGTTTGAAATACTTGTAGATTTCAATAGTTTTAAAACGTGTAGAAAGGATGCACTATGGAAGAAGCAAAGAAAGTGCGGACGGTATCGGAGGAAGAATACCGGTATCTAGAGCGCATAAAAAAAGCCAATTCATTGGCAGATGAACTGGCTAAAGTTATTGATCCTCTATCTCCGTATCAAAAAGCGGAGATTATCGAACGGGCGTTGTTACCTTGCCCGATGGATATTCTTAAGATTCTTCGTATTCGGTAACGGTGATTCTAAGAATAGAGGATTTGGGATAGATGTGGCTTTGATGCGATAGATCATTATAAACGAGGACATAATCGTTACGAGAATCGTTCAGATGTTCGAACAATTCGGTGACGCTATCGAATTTCTGACCATCAATGATAGGGATTTTGTTAAGGCAAGAAAACCCTCATCGCCCAAAGTTTGGATTTTAAAGTGAGAGATAGACATTTTTACACCCCCTTTCCATCTGGAAGTATAGCAGGATAGGGAGAAGAAGGAGAAAAAAAACGATGACAGAAAAGTGCGAAAAGTACCTTGACCGCATCGCCAAGTCATTTGACGAGCTGGTGAAGGTGCAGAAGCGTGAACTCAAAATTTTGGAGGATAGCCACCGATTGGCGGTCCACGATTACGAGCTGAATTTAAAAGTGCGGTCGGAGACGCAGGAGATCAACGAGCGTATCTTGGACCAGCTCGATGCGACGGATAAGGAGATAGCAGAATGGTCACAATCGAACCAAAAGAAATCGACGTGAAACTTAATCTCGTTGGATTGAATGTATACGAGGAACAAATCACTCGTATCAATCAAAAACTGGAAAAAGCCAACTCGCTGGCGAACGAATTGGCTAAAAAGGATGCTGATGTAAGTGTCGAAAGCTTGGTTGAGCAACTTAGTGAAAAGATCGCTAAACTTGATGAATTTGAAAAAGCGAATATTTTATTCCAACTTATTGAACCGTGTGGATCAGCTTTGGCGCGTATGATTCTTGTTGCGTTTCTTATAGGAAGCGAATAGCCTAATGGCAACGGTCTTAGTGATTGGTGCGCTGGTGTTGTTTGCTTTATGGAAGGTTTGAAATGAAAAAATTTGTAAAGATGAATTCAGAGCCAACGAAGATGCATAAAAAGGACTGGTTCATTTATAATCCAGCCCTTCGAAAAGTGATGTGCCCTTACTGCTTCGCGATGAGTATAATCACCGCAAGCTATTGTGGTAAGTGTGGTACTAAGTTAAGACTCAAATAAGGATCTTTTGATGCTTTCGCTTAACACATCCGTCAAAACGGTTTTGAGAGAATCTTTTGTGAATGTGGTAAATGATTTTAGACCTTTTTTGAATTTTGCCTTAGCTATTTCTTGTTTTGGTGATGATACCATCAAATCCGGTAAAGATGAAACAATCAAATCTATGGATTCTTGATTAGCATCGTCGTCAAGTTCAAGAAGTTCTTTAGAAGCGTCAATGATGCGTTGAACCCACGGATAAGGATTTCCGCAATTATAGCAATAAGAATCGGGTTTAAAAGTAAAACCAACCACGACTATCCCGTCGCAACGTTCATCTCCATGAATCGGAGCGTTACAGTTAGGGCATGTAGAGATTACTTTTTCTCCACAATATGAACAATATGGTTGAACGTTGCTGTGATCGTCACTCATTACGTGTCCATTGATACAAATTGACGCTGGATAATATTCTGACATTTCGACACCCCCTTTCTCATAAACATTTTATCAGAGGGGGAGAGAAAAAATGATAAAAGTTGTTGACTTTTAGATGTACAAATGTATAATTTAGTTAGGCACTAAGAGATGTACAAAAGTACTATGGGAAAGGAGAGGACGTGCCTGAAAAAAAGAAAATGGGCAGACCAATAATCGGGCTTCCTAAGAACATAAGAACACAGATAAGATTTGATGAAGAAACCTTATTAAAATTGGATGAACTTAGGGACAAAAAAAAAGATGAGCAGGTCCGAATACATCAGGTGGCTCATCATGAATCAAAATTAAAAAGTAGACAAGCGGTACTATGTTTGGCGACTAAGAACGCTTATCTACTAAATGTTGTACCCTCAAAGAGAATACGCCTTTATTGTATCACAAAAGGTTTTTTGTTAAACCGTTTTGACGTACAAAAAAAGGCAAAGATCAATGAATATAACGAGTCTCTTGAGGTTTCAGTGCGAAAATCAAGGGACTTTTTTTGTCCCGGAAAGGAAATGACATGAAAAACAACAAATTTGAATTAACGGGAAAATTCGCAAGAATGCAGAAAAAAAGACGGGATCACGACGATTCTGGTCGATGTTCGACCAGAGTTCCCGAATGAAGAAGGATTGTACATCGACGACGAAATCGAGATCATCGTTGGAACGATGTCTTCATACATCGCATCGAGAATTAGATACGACGCGCCAGTTACGGTAAAAGGATGCATCAAAATGAGCAAGACGCGTCCACTTCGTCTTCGAGCGGAGACGATCGAAGTCGCCACTGAAGATATTATGACCCACGAAGAAAGGCGAGTATTCGATTAAATGCCACCTAAATTCAAGATGAAGGGAACCTATCGAAGGTGGCGCTTCGAGGAAAATCGGGCCGGAGAAATTGAATTGGTGGATGCGGATATATTCGCCGGCGAAAACGTCCAGACGGAAGGAAGGATCTTTGGTTACGAAAGCGAAGTGAATATTCGACCAAAATACAGGGTAATGTTCATTGGAAATCTCGCCAAAGAAATCATGAAAGTGCATGATGGAACGATTCTTTCAGTCGAAGGCGAAATATTTAAGTCACCTCGTCATGAGGGTGACTTTGGTCTGGTAGTAAACAAGTTCAAGGTAATACATGGAAACTAAATTTCAAATGGAAGGGCATTACCGGAGAAAATCGTATAAGGAAAACGACAAGGGAGAAATAAAACGTGTCACCGCTTATATTCATGTGAACGATGGATTTCATGACCTTACTAAGACGAGATTTCTGGTAGTTTTCTTCGGAGAAAACGCAAAGAAAATCATGAAAGTTCGTAATGGATCATTTCTTTCGATCGAAGGAAGAATTTTCAAAAGTAATTACAGAAACGAAACATACATTTTTGTGGGGGATAAATTCAATGTTAGTGTACGACTTTGACGCAATGCGCGATTACGAAGATATGAAAATGGGTCGTGGTGGCTATGAAGACTACAACGACTTCGAGGTGGATGATGAAGATGAAGAGTGACCTTAAAAGAATTTTCGATAAGGAAATTCCGATTGAAGAAAAAGTGATGTGGCTTCACATCGCGGAAGGTTTTGAAAGCATTCAGGAAGTCCAAGCCAGATTGGAAACACCGTATTGGAGGGAGAATTTATGAAAAAGGAGTTAGTGATCCCGGAGTTCGTTGAACACTGGGAAAAAGGCAGGAAAGAGCGCGAAGAAATTCGCGTGACGATGGAAATGGCGGAACGTCGGGAGCTTATTTCGATGATTTTCCTTGCTATTTCCGCAGGCATGATGGTGTCTATCGGCATCTGCCTCGCATTGATTGCGAGGGGCGTCTTATGGTAGATGAGCGTATCATCAAAGCGCTTGAAACGCGCTTTTGGATGACGAGAGAAGAGTTATGTGACGAGTTAAATGTTAGCGATCGCAACCTGCGTGACAAGATAGCCGATATCAATGTCGCTGGCGGCCCGTACGAGAACGTTTTCGTGATTGGCACTTCGGACATGCCGGGGTATCGCCTAGCACGCACCGTGGATGATTTGAAGCATTATATCAGGGAACGCACCAAGCGCGCCGAAATGATTATGCTTCCAGTTGAAAAAGCAGAGCGCATATTGAAGGAGATGGAGAAGTGGACGAGCTAAAAAAATTCCGGGAAGGAAAGAGGCTGACGCAAAATCAGATGGCGTCAAAAATTGGCGTTTCACTCTCGTATTATCGAAAAAGTTGAGCAAGGGGAAAACAATCCAAGCTATCAGTTCATGAAAAAGCTGAAAGCTGCTTTCCCGAAGGCATCAGTCGATAAGCTGTTTTTCTGAAGTAAATAAAAAATCCGACGGAAGTTATGGTTCCGACGGGTGCGAATTTGTTTACTTCTGTGAACCCCATAACGATACACTCTTGCACTTGGAGCAGGACGCATCTGCTCAAGGCTTGTACCTATTGCAAGAAAAACAATCAAGATCATTGAAGCTCCAGCTTGTTGTCGATGGCGTTTCTTAAAACTGTCATAGCCTGCCAGGTCGCTATAACCAAAAGCATTCACCTGCGAGCACGTGATGCGGATCGAAATTATTTCAGAAGAATAGGGAGAGTCAAAAGTTTCTTCAACGTGAATCACCTCCAACTCTTAGTCAAGAGTGTATCACAAATATGGGTACTTATGAAGGATAAAAAATGAACTTATATAAAGAAACATACGCTTTCCTTGTGTTGCGTTCGAAAGACCGTGGCGAGTGGCTTGATCGCCGGCAAAAGCGCATCGGAGGAAGCGATGCTTCGGTCTTGATCGGTATGAATTCTTGGAAGACCAAGGCCCAGCTTTGGGACGACAAGGTCGAAGGAAAGCGTCAAGAAATTTGGTCGCCGGCGATCGAGTACGGGACGAAGGCAGAAGAACACCTGCGAGCGCTGTTTGCGCTGAAGCATCCAGATTTGGATGTCCAGTATGAGCCGGACGTCATCTTGGATTCGAAACTGTATGACTGGATGGCATACAGCCCGGATGGATTGCTACTTAGAAAAGATGGATCGCGCGGAATCTGGGAATGCAAAACGCATTTGGTTCACGGCAAAGCCGATTACAACCAATGGAACAATCGCATACCAGACGCGTATTACATTCAAGTCCTTCACGGCTTGATCGTGACGGGATTTGACTTCGTGATCTTAACTGCCGAGCTTCGGTTTTCAGACGGAAGCGCCAGGATCATCGAGGTGACGATCGAAAGAAACGAAAATGTCGAAGAAGACATTAAATGGTTGTTAGACAAAGAAAAGGAGGAAATAGAGCGGTATTACATCCCGAAAAAGAGGCCGCCGCTCGAAATAAATTTATGAAATTTGAATTATCGGTAGACGTCGTGAACGGCGTCATCAAAACAAACGCCGCGGAGGTATTAGGGCAACTCGACCCAGCCCTCCAAAAATATAACTACGTAGTCACGCCGGAGGTGTACGACGCTGCGAAGGAAGATCGTGCAGCGCTGAACAAATTAGTCACGCAAATCGGCGACGAACGTAAGCGGACGGAAAAGGCGGTATTCGGAACGTGGGAAGTCGACAAAAAGGCGATCATGGCGGCCGAGAAAAAAATCAAGGAATACGCCGACAATCTCGGCGCTGGAATCAAGCAGCTTGAAGACGAGGAGAAATCCAAAAAAGACATGGAGTTAGAAGAACTCTGGTACACCATGTCGGATAGACCTTATGATCTCGTAAAGAAAAAGGAATGGCTGAATAAATCAGCCAGCCTGAAAAAAATCAAAGAGGATATGGCACGCCTTGTCGAAGGCATCCAGATGAAGGAAATGGCTGTAGAATCTTTCCTTCCGTTGGATCCAGTCGAACGCCAACAAGTCATTGATGTGTTCGATCGCACTCTGGATCCTGTCATGGCAAAGATGGAAGCAGACAAAATCGCAGCGGCGAAACAAACCGTAAAAGCATCGCAGGACGCTGTTGTAAGCAATCCTAGCGCGATTCAGCAGCCAATCCAAGCAAATACACAGCCGACACCAAACGAGGTGTCAGGAATCGTCTACAACGCCGAATTTAGAATTAGTGGAAGCAAAGACCAGATGAACGCTTTAGCGGACTTCATCTGGAAACAAGGGATTCATTGCGAGGTTCTTCGAAAATGGCAGTCTTAATCGCCGCCACGATGGCATCCGGTTTGATTTGCTTCTACCTCGGTCATCGGGCTGGTGTCAAAGACGGAATCAAAAAAGCCGATAAATTCATCATGGCGTTTATCGAATTTTCCAATCAATTCGACGCCATGATGAAAGAAATAAACGAAGTATTGAAAGATGAAATCGAAAGATTAAAAGGAGAAGAAAATGCAAGTACAGAACAATTTAGCAAATAGAAATCAAGAAGAGCAAGTCACGAAATTTATGGTCGGTGATGACGAGGTTAAACTTTCAGCCAGCATCATCCGCAAAAACCTTGTAAGTGGTGGAGGAAATGTAACCAATCAAGAGATCGTATATTTTATCCACTTGTGCCGTGCGATGGGTCTGAACCCATTCATCAAAGATGCATATTTGATCAAATACGGAGATCAACCGGCGCAAACGGTAACTTCAATCGCGGCGATCCAAAAAAGAGCGGAGCAATCGCAGGATTTCGACGGGTACCAAGCCGGGATCATCTTGGTGAAAGAGGATGGAAATATCGAATACCGTCCTGGATCTTTCCACTTGAAGGAGCGAGAAAAATTAGTCGGAGGTTGGGCGGATGTTTATAAGAAAAACCGCTCACACCCTTATAGGGCCTGTGTTTCTTTCGACGAGTATGTCCAGCGTAAGAAAAATGGCGAGGTAAACAGTATGTGGGGTACCAAGCCGGGAACGATGATTCGTAAAGTGGCGCTTTCGCAGGCGTTGCGCGATGCGTACCCGGATAAATTGAGCGGACTCTATGTTCAAGAAGAAATGAATGCAGCGGAAGAGCCAGTGAACGTAATGCCGGTTCAGCAACCGGAAGAAATGTATCAAGAACCGCAGCAAATTCCGGAACAGATGCCACAGCAATTCGTTCAGCCGGAAGAAACATATTCGGAACCGGTCATTGAGCGACCGAGCTTTGTATAAGTCGAAGCGCTCCCAAGCAACCGACATCCCGAAGGAAGTAAAAGACGCTGTATGAGAGCGCGATGGCGGGCGATGCATCTTTTGCGGGAATGCATACGCTCGCCCCGAAGCTCACGTTGTTCCACGCAGCGCAGGCGGCCTGGGAGTAGAGAAAAATATAATCACCGTCTGCCGGCGATGTCACACGGTGCTGGATCAGACACCACGAAGAGATCGAATGCTGGCGCAGGCAAAGCATTATCTCTTCTCCCTTTACGGGGAATTTGATGATGAGGAGGTAATGTACAATGCGCACTCAAACTGAAAGGTTATACCTTTTCAATCCATTCAATTTGAAGAATTGGGAAAACCAACAAATTAAAGATCAGCTCGATTTGCTGATTGCAAAATACGACGAGGATGCGGACACGATGGGCGGCATGGCGCTGAACATCGAGAACCTGGCAAATCAAAACGTATTGCTTGGGGAAATGATCGCGCGGCTTACAGAGGAGTATGTCGTGATGAAGGCGAATCTCGAAGCAAACGAGAATATCGAAATAGTAACTCGTCGAGCCAACTGGAACGGAGAGGGGAAGCCGCCGGCCATGAAATACTTTGAAGCATTGGCAGCTGCACAGTACGAAAATGACCGGAAGCAGCTGGCGAAAAAAGAAAGCGACTTGAAACGTTTCAAGATCGCATATGATTCGATTGGCGAAAAAATAAACGCCATCAAAAAACGAATGGAGGCGGTCAAGTTTGAGATCGCGGGAGGATTGAGCTAATGGCGAACAAAGTAAAGACAAGGAATTTTCCGGTAGACATGTGGCGGACAAACATAATGCAGATGAACATGACCGCGGAAGATAAATTCTTTTGGGTTTACGTGAACACAAACCCGCAGACAACGTTATTGGGCGTTTTCGCGCTGACAGTGCGTCAAATCGCCTGCGACATGGGTTACAACGAGCAAACTGTAAAAGCGCTGATTAAGCGCTTTGTGGAGTACCACAAATTAATCGAATACAACTTCGAAACCGGTGAGATCGCGATCTTAGACTATACGACCTGGGGCATCAAATCAGGCGGGAAGCCGATTGCAGACGCATTGAGTGGAGCATATGAACAGATCCAGGACAAAACTTTGGTGAAGGCCGTATACGATCATTTGATCGCAGAAGGCAAAAAGATGGAAACGGTCGTCGCCGATTTCTTCGCTTCTATTGATTTCGAAAGCATGAAAAAGGTGGAAGTGAAACCAGAAAGCAAACCGGTTAAAGAAGAAACGAAGGCCGAAAAGTTCTCGGCGATCCGAGAAATCGAAAAATCGGATATGGGTCCAGAAATGAAGGAAGCGTGGAGAGCCTTCTTGGAAATGCGAAGGTCCATCAAAGCGCCTGTAACGACGCAGCGAGCCTTGAACGGGTTAATCAATAAATTGAATCGAATTGGACACAACGAGAGAGAGAAGATCGCAATCATCGACCAGTCGACCGAAAGATGTTGGAGGGGATTGTTTGAATTGAGTAAATCGTATTCAAAGCAAACACAATCAAATCTACCGGAATGGTATGACTATAAACCGAATACACCGCCATCGCCAGAGTTGCTAGAAAAGGCTTTGGCGCGACAACGCGAATTAACGAAACAACGATGAAAGGAACATTATGAAAAAAGAAAAACATCAATATCAACTACGAAAAGTTCCATATCCAAAGATGAAAAGAGAGGTATGGCAAGAAAAGAAAAACCCGCGTGTTTTCCTTCGCGGCCAGATGTACTGGGCATGTTTAGAAGGGAAAAACGGGAATTTAACAAAATGTCGGCCGGTTGTGATCTTATCGAATAACAAGTGCAACCAACACGGCGAAGACTTGACCGTCGTTCCGATTACATCAAGCGACAAAAAGGAATGGTTACCGACACACGTCAAGATCATGGTGCGTACGCCAGGCGTATTGGACACGGCGAAGTGCGAGTATCTCACCACGGTGCCGAAAGAAAAGGTTGGCAACTACATCCGGACGCTGAACCCTCGAGAGATTGAACGAGTGACGTATGCGTCGATGATCCAGATCGGGATCATTTAGGAGGAAACATGGTATATATCGACGACGAATACTACATCAAAGCCGATGGAACCGGGTTTGTAGGTTGTAAGAAAATGGTTGCTAAAACGAGTGGCAAGGAAAATACGAAGGTCATCGGGTACTACTTAACAATTCCGAAGGCGCTGAAAGGCATTGAAGAACAGATGGTGAAAGATTATGTCGAAGAAACCAAAGACGAAAAAGTACCGATCTCGGACGTGTGCCTGAAATGTAAAGAAATCAAAAACAAAATGAAGCGAATTAGAAAGGAAATTTAAGATGACGAACAGTGATATTGTGCGTGAAATGCTGAAAATGCAAAAGAAATTGGATGTGGCGATTTTCGAAAAAGCGGGGATGAAGGCATATCCGAAGCCAGAGCAGTATTTCTTGGCTATTCTCGATGAAGTCGGTGAGCTTAACCACGAAATGAAACCGAAATGGTGCTGGTGGAAAGCGAACTCGGGAAAGGTCGATAAAGAAAAGCAGCTTGAAGAGCTGGTCGACGTTTGGCACTTCGTTTTGTCTTTCGCCAATAGCGCGGAAATCAACCCGAACGAAATCGACATTAAATTTGTCTTCGATGACAATCTCCGTGATTTTATCGGAGTTCTCAAAAATGCAACCACGATCGACTACGCGATGGATTTGATTGTAAGTCTGGCCGGATTGACGCAGTATCTTGATTTCGACATGTCGCAGGTCTACGACATGTACGTCAAGAAGAATCGAATCAATCATGAAAGAGCAGAGGGGGATTATTGATGAACAGTGTTAATTTGATTGGCCGCTTAACGAAAGATCCGGAAATCAGGATGACCCAAAGCGGTACAAAAAACTGCTCGTTCATCCTGGCGGTGAACCGCATGGTGAAAAAGGAAGGGTATCCGGACGCGGATTTCATCAACTGCGTGGCGTGGAACAAGACGGCCGAACTGATGGCGCAGTACCTTCACAAAGGTTCGCAAATCGGCGTTGAAGGCCGGATCCAGACCCGCAATTATGAAAACAAGCAGGGAACGCGCGTGTATGTGACGGAGATTCTTGTCAATAGCATCCAGTTCTTGGAGCCGAAAAAGCAGGAAGAAAATAATGGATATTATCCGGATGTGCCGCCACAGCAATATAACCCCTACCAGACAAACGTTCAACCAACGTATCAGGAGAAGCGGCCACCACGATCGAATAGCGTAGATCCGAATCAGTCGTACTATCAGCAGCCGAGCCAATCGTATGCGCAAGGAAACATGGTATACGGCACCGGACAGGCAGACTACGGCGATCCACTGGATATTGCCAGCGACGACCTGCCGTTCTAGAAAGGGAAAATATGGAAAAAAGAACATTAACAATCGAGTTTTTTAAAGAAAACGGTACGTATAAGACACGTACCGAATCGGCCGGGGTTTATCCGGAAGACGTAGCGAACGCCGTGATCAACTTGTCGATCTGGCTGAAAACGATGAAAAATGGGGAACAAATCCTGAACGACGCTTTAAAAATCATCGAAGAAGAAACGGGAAAAGCGAAGGTGCAGGCATGACACCTAGCTTGGAAGATTGGATGCTGTTGGCGATGGAGCTGCACGGAAACACCGTGCTCCATCACAAACGTGTTAAGCGCTACGGCAAAGACGCCTGGGTCAAGGCATTTGCGGAGGCCGGCTATGATGTCGAAATCCGGAAGTCTGATGGCTTATGTGGGACGGAATTTGACTTCGATTTGCGGAGAAACCGCAACTCAAAGGAGGAAGATTACATTGTGGAGGTAAAAAGATGAATACGGCTAAAATTGAACAATATCAAGATTTGGGAACGGAAGAAATGAGAAAATTGGCGATTGAATTATTGACCGGAGCGGACTTATTCGTCGCCGCAAAAATCGAAAGAGGAGAAGAATCATCCAATTACGAAATTGTATCAAGGGGCAACACAGAAGAAGTGGTTAATACCGGCTTGAATCTGATTGAAGCGGCAGCAAGTAAATCGGATATTCCAGATAAAATCATCATTTTAATGATCGTTAACTATCTGTTAAAAAAATACGGAACGGAGGAAGAAGAATAATGAATCAGATCACGAAAAAAGACTTGGTAAACGCATTGCATGAGACGATGGGCATGAAGAAGAAAGACGCCATCCCAGCGGTTGAATTGGTGTTTTCTACAATCGCTAAAGAGCTTGCAAAGGAAAACATCATCGACATTCATGGCTTCGGAAAATTCACTATCACGGAGCGTAGAGAGCGTCGAGGAGTCAATCCGGCGACAGGACGGGAAATGATTGTGCCGGCATCGAAGTCAGTTAAATTCAAGCCGTCTACCACGCTGAAAGGGGAGGTCAACAAATGACGCAAAAAATCGGCGTATTCCTGGATCGGATGCAGCCAGTGCATAATGCGCATTTGGAGATGGTGACGCTCGCCTGTAAAGAGTGCGACAAAGTCGTCGTGATTCTGGGAAGCCAGAACAAGCGAGACATGCTCCGAAATCCGTTTACGATCGAAATGCGGACGCAGCTATTGGAACATAGCTTGCCACCCGGATATATAGATAAAATTGAGGTCTATGAAATTCCGGATTGGCCGTTGGTTGTGGCGCCAATCGAGGTGGTATGGATAGGTTTGTTTATTGTGGTGATCGGTGTCGGAATTGTGAACATAACGAGGTGGAAAGAATGACTTTAGAAGAATTAGCCATCGAGCGATACGCCGAGAGACACATGATCGCGTATACGCTGGCGAAAGAGATTTTTGAAAACGAATGGCGTAGGCAAAAGGTAGAAAGAAGGAGTGGACAATGAAACTGAACGAACTGATCGCCGAATATGACGACTACGAAATCAAAGATTTGGACGCTGTCAAAGCGATGCTGGAGCGTCCGAAGCCGAAGACGGTGCGTGATTTGAAAGTGGGGGATAGATATGGGTTTTTGTCTCTTATGGGAAATTATCAAGAGATTTCTTTTAAGGATGATGAATTTGATAAATGCGTTATAAAAATGGGGAAAGCGTTCCTTACCGAAGAGGATGCGATTAAGCAGAGAAAGCACGACGAAATTCACGAAGAGCTGAAACGGCTTGCTGGTGGGTATGAGTTTGCATTTGGAGAAATAAACCCGTTCATCAGTTCGATAGTCAGAGATCATTGGTCGGATCCAGCAGTTATTGTTACAAAAGGTATTTATCATAAAAATGCTAATGAAATCTATTTTGAATCAGAAGAAGCCGCCCAAAAAGCAATCGAAGAAATCGGAGAAGAGCGGCTGCTTCGGAATTACTTCAATGTTTTGGAAGAAGAGGAATGACGGCTGAATACAAAGCTAAGTGGTCTGGAAAGTGGCCAAACTTATGTAGAGGATGTTGGACATTACATCGAGACGGAAAAGACATTTCAGAAAAAATTCCTGAGTATTTGAAACAACAACCAATGCAAACATTCGGTACGTATAATAGTTGGCATTTTAGGAAAAATTGGGAAGTTGTATGGAAATCATATGAGAGTGGACTATCTAGCGCTGAATGGCGAGAAGAGAACCAAGAATGGCTTAAAGAGATCACAACCGATACGGAAGAGCAGAAAGCAATCTTTGAGGCTTTCCAAAAAGAAGATTGGCGGCATGAGAGCTGTGGCGGATGCATTTAAAAATAGAAAGAAGGAAAAACATGAACGAAGAAAAAGTGAAAGAGTTTAGCGAACGTCTTTATGTTAGTTGCTGTGCCGCTCCGTGCGATAATTGTCCATTATTTGAAGAAGAATGCGGTGGCGCTGACAGAAAGGACCCTGCTCTTGGAGAAATACAAGAAAAGCTCGGCGAACTCTGGGCAGAAGCGCATGGGTTCACGAAAAAAGAAGAATTTCCGAAAATCAACGAGGAGTTTTTAGAAAAAATGGCTAGATATATGGACAGCACAGCCACGAAAACCGACCTAAAGCTAAAAGGCATTTCAGTCGAAGATTGGATGAGCGAACCAGGAAATAAAGAGGACTGGAAAAATTGGTTTAAGGAAAACCTTTTCGTTGATGGCAACGAAATGGTCGAAGAGAGCGAAGAGAAGATGGTCGAATTTGACACAGAACCAAATTTTGTTCTAAATGTCAATGAAAATTTTATTGATGATATATATAGATTTTTAGACGTAAACATACACAGTAAAAATGCATATTGGACTCCAAATTCGGCATGGTTCAGTTTCTCCGATGGGGAAGAAGGATTCAAAAAATGGTTCCTTTTCAACCTTTTAGCTAATAGCACAGTAACGGTAGAAGAAAAAATTACCGATGATGGCGGCGAATTGGATCCAACGCCGCTCGAAGTAATGAATTCATTCGGATTTTATCGCCATTATTTAGCCGGAAAGGTAATCGAGTGTGTAGCTCGCAATGATTTCGATAGGGCTAAGGAATATCAGTCAAAAATTAAGAACCCGCCACAAAGTGTGCCAGGATTGATTGATGTGATTCGTAATTGGAAACTGACAAGGAGTGAATCGTTATTTCTGCTTGATTTCATTAAAGAGTTCGCCTGCGACCATGAAATCGACCAATTCGAAGAAATCGAAGTTTTGCGGTACATCGCCGAAAAGGGAGCGTTGATGGAGGATCAAAATGTATCAAATGATGACAACTGATGATCTGCTTTTTGAGATCAAGCAAAAAGCGTTGACGGTCGTAGACACGCAAGACAAGGCCGTAGCAAAGGCGGCCGGAATTGAAATCGTGAATATCACGGATCTGGTATTGAGAAGATGGAGGAAAGCAAATGAGAATGCGGAAATTATTCGTGCTCGAGGCGGCGCGGGACCAAAAGGGAATCATCCACTTTAAGACTGATAAGCAATGCTTGGATGACATCATGCCGGAAAACGGCAGCGTAACGGCGGGGCAATTCAGGACACTGGCAATCAACGCCATGAACGAGCTGCTCGACCTGTGCTATAGCATCGGGGAGAAAATGGAAAAAGAGTATCAGGAAGAAAAAGCCGAGATCGAGGCAATGCAGCAGGTGGATCATGAAAAACTCAACTAAATTTGTCCCGTATCGAAATCAGGAACTGCATCGGGGCGATCAAGTCAAGATGTGGTTCAATCCAACGCACCAAAGGCTTGTCGCTGATGTGCTGTACAAAGTGCGCGACGGCGTTTGGGCCGTTTGGATCGAGGCGATCGGCGGCGAATATCAAGTAGACAAAACTTTGATCCACGGAATATCTCGAACATTGCATGAATGCTATCAGTATTCTCGGGAGACACTGGAAGGATTAAATCGGGTTTACATGTATTGAATCGAGAAATCCGATAATCGAGCACCACGAAAGCAGGAGGACGTTTAAAAGTGTATATAGCAAGACTAAAAGATGAAAAGGGATATTTGCATGAGATCCAAGAGGAAGTCATCATGGAATTGTGGTCGAGGTTGGCCGAGCGCGGGTACTGGAAGCAGCCGGAAGACTCGATGTATGACATGGCGACAGAAAAAGAGTGGATCGAGCACATCGAAGAAGGGATGGACCTGGAAACCGTGGAGTCGATCGTGATCTATCGTAAGGACGATGGCAAAGTCAAAAAGAAGGTCGGCGGCGTATCGGAAGAAGAAATGGCCGAGCGGCTGGAAGCGTTGATGGAGAAAAAAGAGAAGGAAGAATTGAGGGCTTAGGCTCTCGTTTTTTTCTCAAAAAAAATCGTTCAAAACCAAGCGATACATCAGAGTTTTTGGTATAATATCAGTGTCAAGACATTAGTCTTGTTTGAAATAATCCCTTTCTTAATTTTGTGTTTCCCGTCGAAAGGCGGGAGCTTACTTAAAGTCCCACGACGTGTTTAAGGCAGTGGGCAACGGTTTTACGTCATTAAAGAATTTCCTTTCGGAACCAGGCGCTTCGGCGTCAATAATTAAAGCCCTTCGAGGCGTGAAGTCAGAAGGCAAGCCAAACAAATCAACTTGGGAGTCAAAAATATTTATTCTTTTTAGCAACGGGCGGAAACGCCCACTACTTAAAGACCAGCCGATCGCAAAGGGAAGCTGGCGGCGGCATGTCGGTGTTTTACACCTCCTTTCTAAATCAACTTTTGAGTCATGTACTAACGGGCGGGTAATGCGGAAGCCCGCCCAATTTTATTGTCCCCCAGAATCGCAACGGGATTGAGTGCCCTGTCGATCGCAAGGGACCAAGAAAACAGCCACCCAAGACGCAACAAAAACCACCCCCTGGATCGCAATAGCCCCTCCAATCGCAATAGGTTTTTTAACAACCCCCCAAATCGCAACAAGATTTTAGAGAGGGGAGAAACCACCCCCCCCCAAATCGCAACAGACTTTTTATGGATTCCAGGTAAATAAAAGGTTAAAAGCGACGAAGAAGGCACGGCAAGAAAAGAGCCGGTAAGAGAGTGGAAAACCGATGCAAAAAAGGGGCGGCGAAAAAAGGGGAAACGAGCGGATAGAGGCGAATTGCTTCATGAAAAACCTCCGGGGGAAAAAGAGCAACCCCCAAATAACAAAACTTTCTGAAACCCTCGAATAAATCGGGGGAAAGCCACTAAACAACAAATACCAGCTTTAAGCCCAACACACTATAAGCTCCCTATTCAGCTCACTACCACCACATTCCCAGTGGTGGTCTTTTTTATGTCTACACACTCTATCATTTTCTCTTTCTTCTTTTCTTTTCCTTTTTGGTTTCTGATTTTGTTATTCGAATAGCTTTTTCATTAACAAAAAATATAGTTTGACAAGTAAACTTGGCAAAAAGATGAAAAATATATTTTGGATGGCAGGCGAATAGACAAAAGAGTCTACAAAAAATGGGCAAAATCTCCCACTTTCTTTGCAAAACGTCCACAAAATAGGGACAGAGTGGATATAAATGTCCACATAACGCGAACAAAAATGGGATGGCGTGTTTTATGCGGCGCGCATGGAACTAGGAATCGTATTTTGTATTTTGTAGTCATATGAACGTGCGACAGGGCACGGCAGCGACGCGCATACCTACTAGGAATTACATTTTGTATTTTGTAAAATTGTTCATGAATCATGAACAAAATGAGGAAGTGGTATAGCAAAATCCCGCCTTTATACCCGAAAATGTCTATAAATCATGAACAAATCCAGAAAATCGTACCCGATACCTGTACACGTGAGGCGGACAGAATGAGACTTAAAACTCTATGGAAAATACGCACAATATGCACAACCTCCCTTAGAAAATCACAAACTGTAAACAAATAAAACACACAAAATCACAAAATCATTCGGTTTTTCCCGCCTTGGTACCAAGCAGAAAATGAAAAAGGGATGAAATGGATTAAATATGTGAAGAAAATCACACAATTAGAAACGAATGGATGGAACGAGCGCTCTATATATAGATGGATGGGAAACAGCCGCGCCGATCGGGCAAAAAGAAAAAGCGCAGTTAGTCCGCGCCGTCTCTTTTACGCAACTCATAAAAAAAGTCATAGCCCAAAGCATCCGCGACTTTTTGGGCGTCGTTGAAAGAAAAGTTTTTTTTGCCCCAAATTTTTTGAAGCCCTTGAGGTTTAACGCCCAAAGCGTCCGCAACGTCAACCGCCTTCACGTCATCGTCCAGCATGGCTTTTTTTATGCTCTTTATAACTTGCGTTTGGTCTTTTAGCTTTTCCATAGTATCACCGCCTATATATATAGTAAGGCAAAGGCTAAAAATAAGCCATAAAAGGAATGAAAAAATCAAAAAAAGAAGAAAAATAACCCGAAAAAGTATATAAAATGGTTGTTTTATAACCTGTTTTGGGTTATAATTAAGACGTACCAAGGGGAACAGGTACAGGAAGCCGACGGGGGTCGGCGGGGATATTTGAAAAGTGAATCCACACGCAAGGCGCGCCGATCGGGCAAAAAGAAAAAGCGCAGTTAGTCCGCGCCGTCTTATACGTCGTCAATGTCAAAAGATATTAAATCTTTGCCCGTGCTATTATCCTTAACAATCAGCTCACAATCTAGCAACCCGCATATTTTAATGAGGTCTTGAACCGTGAAGCGGTTAAGCGAAAACTTAGTGCTTAAAGCTTGCTTGCTGGACACGCCCAACGCTCCTAGTGTGTCAATCTGCTTTTTATCCTTTAAAGATAAAAGCGCCTTTACCTTTTTCCCTACCATGATACGCCCGCCTTTCTATCTGTATGATATATCAATCCACCAAAAAAGTAAACCTTGCCACCAAAAAGCAAAACAAAAAAATCAAAAAAGTTTACTTTAAGTATTGACTAGTAATCTTTTTAGGTGTACTATAAGAGTGTACCAAGGGGAACAGGCACAGGAAGCCGGCGGGGGTCGGCGGGGATATTTGAAAAGTGAATCCACACGCAAGGCGCGCCGCTTGAATGGCGCGGGTTAAATGGGTTGTATCGCATACATCGCGCGCCCTATCCCGCTAAACGGACAGTAGAAAGACGCCAAACCGTGGGGGCTAAAAAGAAAGAGAGGAAAAAGAAAATGTTTAAAAGAAAGAAAAAGCCGGTTGAAAAATCGGCGAACGAAAAAGCGATCGAACTTTTGATGAAGCAAAACGCGGAAATGCTCAAAAAGAGTATGGCGGGGGTGCTAGCATGACGGGCGCGGTAAAAATAGCGCTGTGCTTGCTGTTGACCGCGACGGGTCATATACAAGCGGAAACGGCGACAGGGAAAGAAAACCTGGATGCCGTTAAGTGCGGCGACCATTTCCACGTGGTCGCCGTTCAGGAGGCGCAAAAATGAGAATCAGCAAGGAAAAGCAGGAAGAAACAAAACGCCTGTATGAGCTTGAAAACGCAATTATGCGTCTGAAAAAAGAAAAAGACGCCTTGAAAGCCGGATTGGTTGAGTACTACACGGCTAAAGGCGTCACGGTGGAAACGCTCGAAAATGGGCTTGTCGTTGAGTTAAAAGAAGGCAAGCGCCAAAGCGTTGACACCGACAAGTTAAAAGACGCCGGTTTATACGACGACTATAAAAAGTATAGCACGTTCCCGGTATTGAAAGTCAAGTAAAAAATTAATTAAAGCCCCGGGCGAAAAGCCCGGGCGTTTATATAGAAAGAGGAAAAAACAAATGTTAGAAAAATTAAAATTTAATTACAATGAATCGTACAATCAATGCAATACTTTCACGCCTTCCCACACGCGTTTTGAGGTTGAAATCGAAAGAAAAGAAACCCACCAAAAAATCGCGTTTGACTATCAGTGTAACACCAAATACGAAGAACCGTGTCTAGAAAGTTGTTTATATGCGTATATCAGCGACGCATACGCATATATAGACGCCGGGAAAGACATTGACGAGTTCCACGACCTTTTCGGATACCAAAAAGTTTCGGACTGTATCAAGGCGTTTGAAGGTTGTAAAAAAGCCTATCAAGACGTGAAAGAGTTTTTCACGCCGCGTGAAATTTCTTATTTAAGACGTAAGATGGAAAGGGAGGGCTGCTAAAAATGAAAGAAGCGATTGTAAAAATCGGCGGTAAGTTTTACCATTGGTCGTACGTTTGGGGATTGTTTGACGCGGATGTTTGCCGTGAGATTGACGACGGCGGGGATAGAAGCCCGCAAGAGTACGTTGACGCGTACGCGGACTATATCGCGGAAAAGTTTGGTGAAAGTTTCGCGGATATTTGCGCCGTTGAACTACAACCACTTGAAAAAACCCGCGTTGACTATGCGGGCGGTTGTAGCCGATCGGGAAGCCATGCGGTTGACTATATGCGCATTGAAATCGCCGGGATAGAGTTATACGCTGAAATCCCCGTTCCGGACGATGACACGCCGGAAAAAGAGTCAAAAAGATATGACGAGTTAGTGGACGAGATAGACCACGAGGCGTTTAAAAAAGGCGTTCCATCGGAGTTATTATATTATTGGTATGATTAACTTTCTTACATTTGTGTTCGTCGCCGGCGCGCTCGTTCCTTTCATGCCTATTATCCTCATACTATGGGGATTGTGGGCTTATCTATGCTATATTGTTAATAAACTAAGCTAGGGTAAAACCTAGCTTCTTTTTTTTGCTTTCTTTTCCATGCATATATAAAAAAAAGAAGCCTTTTCGGCTTCTTGACTTGAAAAAATTTAAGCGCCCTAGTATACTCTAGATGTAAGGTGTAAGACTAAAGGAAAAACTTACATGGAGCGTTTAAAAAAGCCGGTTACTTTTTTAATCGCTTTTTTTATGCTTTTTTCGCTGATTTCAAATTCCAATTCTAGAAAAAGAAATTTTATCTTAACCCTTATCATACCATCCCCCTTTCTATCTTTGTTTGTGTTGTTTGGTTTACAATACATCTATAAAGATTTTGAGAGTTTGGCGTTTGAGCGCGGGCGCTTTGTAGGTAGACTGTATATAAGACCTTATATATACGTGCTATCTCTACACCTATATATTATCATACTTATACATATATTTCAACTATTATTTAATAAGAAACAATTTATTTGATTGTTTCTTTTTTTATTGATATAGAAATATATATTCTAACATCATTCATGTATAAATAATTCAGTTGTGTACGAAAAGCATTCCCACGCTCATTTTCAAAAACGCAACAGCTTTTCACGCGGGGCAGGTCACTAACACCCAAATCCGCTAAACTCCCATTTTTTACCCCAGACCACCCCGGTTTTTCAAAAAAAATCTCCCAAAAGCAAAAAAATCGAAACTCGTTTTCACCACACCACACAAAAACGTTCATATATAAAAGACAAAAATTAATATTTGTCTGCAATATAAATACACAGCACAGAAAATATGTGATAACATGGGCATAGGAGGCGAAAAATGGGAAGTAAACAAATATTGAAGAGAGAACTCGTTCACGCGTTTTTTCTTGAATATTACCAAAACGGCCATAACGGTGCGAAGGCTTATATGGAGGTTGTACCCACTGCCTCATACAATACGGCAAAAGTCACCGCGAGCAAGTGGCTAAAGCAATACCCGGAAATGATCGACCAGATCGTACGGGAAATCGAGTTTGCTACAAAAAATGCGGTGATCTCGGCAGCGGACCGGAAAATATGGCTAAGTGACGTCGTATTGCAACGAAATCCGGGTGTGAGGTGCGGCATGAAAGAAAGAATCGCCGCTTTAAAAGAGCTGAACAAGATGGATGGCATCGGGGACGACAACGCAAGTGTAAGCGTTACGATTTCTCCGGAACAGCAAAAGGAAGCTTATAAGGAACTTCTAGACAATCAATTTGGTGCCATCGACGCTGAATATAAGGAAAAGGAAGATGGAGCTTCATGAGTCCGCAGGAACGTGTAATAGTGCTTTTGAACAAAGCGGCGCCGAAAGAAAAACTCAAAAAATGGGTGATGGGCTACGTTCCGGAGCACTACAAGCGAATTTCTATTTCCATGACCGAAGCGGTTAGGTTGGCCAAAATCGGGCAGTCCGAGGCGAAAGTCTACTTTGGAACAGACCTTTTCTTCACGCAGGCCGTACTTTTCGGCGCTGTAGCGAGCGGCGATTATGACACGTTCATCGTCGTTACTTCGTCGCAATACGGAAAGTCATGGCTTTGCGGTCAGATCGCGATATGGCTTGCTGATAAAGGCAAAGAAGTACACGTGGCCGGAGGGAATGACGCGGCGTCGGACATCATCATGGGAAAGGTCATCAACCATTTGCAGACGGTTCATCCAAGCGTCAAAAACAAGCTGGTCGGCGATGTCGGAAAACTCGAAAAGCTGCAAACCGCTACATCGAAAGAGAAGATTGCGATGCGTGGCGGCGGATTTATCGACAAGGTTTCCCTCGGCGCTTCGATCAGCAACAACAACGCCAAACTCTATAACAAAGCCGTCGGTCGAGGCGGAACCTACATCGTCGACGAGGCCGGATTGATTCCGGAAGACAACTACGCCGAGATGGGGCGCCGTGAATTTAGTTCAGTTGATGGAAAATCCGAGATCATGTTTCAGATCTCGAACCCTCACCAGAAAGGCGCTTTTTACGACAAGCTCGTTTCTGACGTTGTCCCAGCTCGCACATTGATTATCTGGATGGATGTAAGGACAGCGTTCGAGGAAGGGCGCATTCGCAGCATCGAACAGGTCGAAAATTCCGACTTTTTCGCTAACAACTCAACGTGCCAGCGATATTTGCTATGCGAGCTGGCATCTGAAAACGACAATTCGATGTTTCCGGAAATTCCGGTCGATGATTCGCCGATTCAGCGCGGGAATAAGTACTATTTCGGCATTGATGCGGCGTACCGGGGCAAGGACACGATCAAATTGAGTGTCGTAGCCCTTACAAAAGAAGGAACGATTCGGATTTTGGCGGTCGAAAACATCAACAAAGGTCAAAAATGGATCCTTGGCCAAACGTCAAAATACGTCTTGGCCCAGATCAAAGACGTGATCCGCAAGATTCGGCCGCGATACATCAGTGTCGACATCGGATTCGGTGCTTACATCGCTGAAAATCTCGCCGGAAACGGAACCTATCGCGTCGAAGGCGTCAATTTTGGTGCCGGAACGAACAAGGAACGCGTGAAAAAGCGACATTACAGCGCCAAGTATGGCGATAACATGCGCGCCGAAATGCATCTTGACTTTCAGGATCTTTTGCAAAAGGGGAAAGTCACATGCACTTCACAAGTAAAAGAAAAAATCAAAGAAGAAATGGAAGCTGTGACAACGATTTCCAGATCCAACGGAAAAACCGGGATCATATCGAAAGACCAGGTCAAGGCGATCATCGGGCACTCTCCGGATGACCTTGATTCAGTGCTTTTGGGGATCCACAGCGCCATTGCAGATACATTGACGGATGCATACGGCATCTATTCGTAAAAAGGAGGCCACATGTCGAAAAGACGAAAGAAAAAATACCAAAAATACAAATTGGCCTCGCAATATCAGCCAAATCAGGCGATCGCAAAGCCGATCCAGCTCGCGCCAGGTGTGACGGATTACAGCTTTTTGAACGATATGATTGAATGCAGCGGCTGCGGAAGTCCTTTTCTTCCTCGAGCCAGAGGATTGTCGGATGATGACTTGATCGAGTTATACTTGAACAATTTGCCAACACTCCCTTATGTACTCGATCAGTTGCTAAACTTCATTTTCTCCAACGGCTTGACGACGGGCGATGAAAATTTGGATGAAACCGTACTCAAACCGTTCCTTTTCTCGCACAACATCAAAGGCGTGACGAATTACTCGGTGCTGCGGGAAGGAATCAGAGAGGCGATGATCTGGGGAAAATGCGGATTGCGCTGGCTTTCGGAGGAAGACGGGCTGATTTGTATGCCTTACAAGCAATACACCTCGGTCATTGCGCCAGATCAAAAGTATCTCGGGTTTGACCGGGTCGTGTTCTACGTCGCCTCGACGAAACCGGATCAACCGGTTTCGGTCGGTCCTGAACCGGTGAAATTCAACGAGCAGGAGTTTTTGCAAAACGGCCGCCTTGTAAGCAAAGATGGAAATCTTTTCGTTATCTTGACGGACGATTTCACGAACCTTCGAAATGACACGACCAAGGAAAACGGGATGTCGCGGCTGCTAAAAGACCGGCAGCGCTTGTATTTGATCGAGCAGGTTTATGAGCGATTAAACTACGACATACGCTACGACGGTCCGGGCCGATTGATCTTTTGGACGAAGGATCAATTCATGAGCGGAGAAGTGGAAATGGGTGCCGGAGAGATATTGAACCAGTCATCCGAGGCCATTCAAACGCGAAAAGACAAAGCAAAGCAAGAGGTCAAAGAGCTATTGGAGCAGATCAAAGGATCCAGCTCCGACAACATCATAGCGATCTCGTCGATGTTTGAAAAAATGGACCATCTGCCGCGTGTCACCAAAGCGACTGAATTTTTGGATTACCTGACGATGAAGGAAGGTTCCATCATCGCGCAATGCTTCGGGATCGTGCCGGAACTCATTGGACTCGGCGATGTGTCGGGAAACGTTTCGATGGAGAAAATCATCGACAACGCCATGACGAATACGATCGTGCCGATGCGGGAAACGTTCGCAACGCAGCTAAGCCCGATGCTATCGAAAAAACTTGGACTACCGAAAATCTACTTCGATAAGTACGAATTGAAGCAATTCCTCGACAAATCGGCGCAGGCTTACAAGATGGCGTTGACGCTCAACCAGGTAGTCGGCGGCGTTACGAACGGAATGGAACAACTCGATCCAACGGAACTTAGCGCAATGCAAGCGTTGATTCCGATGATTTGTAAATCAATGGAGCAATTCATATAGGAGGAAAGAATGAACATTATTCAAGAAATTATCTCGGCGGAAAAACCCAAGCCTTTCGCCACGATCAACGGAAAAGGCGTCTATACCTTTTGCGACGCGAACCTTGTCAATCAGCAAGCCTTGGCCGAGCAGAAACTGAACGGACGGGAATTTGACATGGGCGGCCGCGATTTTCGACCGAATGGCATGGGAATCCGGCGTATTCGTTCCGATGTCGTCGCAATGAATCCGAACACGTGGTTTTCTAACCGAGTCCATAAAGTCGAAGTCTTGGACGAGGAAGGGAAAGTCAAAGAAACGATGTACGAGGTCGTGAACGACTATCGCGCCATCAAAGAGCAAAACACCGGGAACGTCTACTGTAAACACCTCACCTGCTGGGTTATCGGTAAACATACCAACGGCGGCGTGACGTGCAAAGGATCAAGGACGATCTCGGACGACGAATTTGTCAAAGACTTTACAGACGAATTGGATTTGGAATCGGCAATGAAAGCGGCTTTAGCTATCGACCGTTATCAGAAGAAAAACGGAACGAACCAGATTCAACTGAAATTTTAAGGAGAAAAATCATGATTAAACGATCTTACGAAGTCACCATCAACATGCAGGCCGGAAATCCGATCAAATTGACCGGAAAAACAGCCGAAAATTTCTGGGCAATGTGGCAAACATACAAACGCGGCAATGATATTCCGGCCGGATTCGACATTTCCACGCCGACAACCGACGGAAAGAGCTTTACCGTACAGTCCATCCTTTTCAAAAACGTTGTAAGCGTGGACCGTTCGGCTATTACAGCAACCGAAGTCGACGCCGTCGTGCCGGAGCCGATCAAAGACTGCTCGCCAGACCCGAACCCGATCTATGACATTAAAACGTTCAAGACCGAGGCGGAACGCCAAGAGTATTTGAAATCCAAAGGCACTGTCGAAGATTTGACGCCAAAACCAGGTGGCGACGATCAAAAGAATGATCAGGAAGACAAGGGAACAGAAGAGAATGGGACGGCCTAAGAAAAAAGCAGCCGCCAAGTCTTTCCGGCTCGTTCCCGTCATCACAACTTCCCAGACGATCGGGATCCGGGAAATCGTGAAAATCAACGGCATGGAACGCTCGAAATATCGCTGGATCCGTATTCAGCCGGGAAAATTGTACGACTTTTTGTCGGACGAGGCGATGAAAGACATCCTCGGTCATACGACCAAGGTTCCGTTCCGGCCCGAATTTGAACAGGCATTAAAAGATGAAGGAATCGAATACGAAAAAATCTTTTGTCCGTCGTGCGGCGGCAAAATTAAAACACTATCTTTCAAGACTTGCGAGGTGGTCGAAGATGCCTAAACCGACGATCTTTAGTCTTTTTGGCAAGGACCAGGATAAGAGGAAGAAGTCAAAAAAAGAGATCGACTCGATTTTGACTTTATCACAGTCTCCGGATGAAAACGAAAACTACACAGATCAGCGGGTACGGCTATTGGACGAGGGCGCGATCATGCGCAGCGACGGGAGCATCCGCTTCTACATCACCAAAGGTGCGATCCAGGAGTTTTACGACAAGCTGGATAGCAAATATGTCGGGTATATCTCTCTGGCGCACGCCGATCTGTTCGCGATGCCTTTGAGTCTTGGATATTGGACAAAAGACGATCTCCACTTGGAGACGAGCGAAGATGGACGGACGCACCTTGACGTTGACCTGCATTTGAACAAAGACATGAATATTGTCAAGGACATCCTGTCACAGGACATTGATTTGGCGGTCAGCGCCGACCTGAAATGCAAATACAACTGGGAATTGTCCATGAAATTGAACACGCCGATCGTGGATCACATCGGCATGGACGGATTTGCTGTCGTCGGTAATCCCGGCAATGCGGCAAGCGGCGGCATCAGACTAAGCGAAGGAGAAACTATGAAACTCGAAGATTTTAAAAACAAAATGGGCGAAGTCGATACGAAATTGGCGGAAGCGAAACCCAAAGAAGAAGAAAAACAAGAAGAAAAAACGGAAGAGTTGAGCGCCGAAGCGCAAGCGATGCTTGACGAGATTTTCGAAAAGTACGAAAAACTGGCCCAAGACTACACACAGGCGCTCCAAAAGATCACGGCGCTTGAATCCAAGGTCGAAGAACTCTCTGCAAAACCTGACGATAAACCGGAAGAAAAAGCAGATGATAAGCCGAAAGAAAAACTGAACGAAAATCCGACAACGGAGGAAGCAATCAGACTTTTCCTCAACAGCATGGGAACGATGGCATCGAAAGGTGTGCAGGAAAAAACGGATACGCCAACGGATCCTATCTGGGGCGTATAAGGAGGACAAAATATGTTGAATGTACAAACAAACGTTTTGGATCAGATCGCGGCCGACGGCATTCAATTCCAGCAACTGGCAGCCGTCGGAAGCGTTGTTGAGCCAAGCGACTTTTCCAATAATAGATTGGTAAATAAGCTGCAAACGGAGTTTCCGCTTGTAAACTGGTTGCTCAATACGCAAGCGTCGAAAGAGCAAAAAGCGCGATTCAGCCGTGATTTGCTGGACAAGGACGAGAACGGAAAATGGAAGTTGAAATACCCGTACAACGTATGGACCACCCCGCCGACGGATACAACTGGTGAATGCTGCTGGGTTCCTTTTGAACTCGATGCCTCGGGTGGAACGGTACCAATTTATTTGCTGTGCTTGAAGTATTGCGAGCAGCTTTTGGATGGATTTATGAAGGATCTTCGTAAATTTGGATCAAACGATTTGACGAACTACTTCCAGCGTGAAGGGGAAACAGTAGCGCAGGCGCAGGAACGAATGAATCGCATTTCGATGGCTTTCTTTACAGCGCATAACGTGATTCTTGGTACCGAAGATACACAAACACCGACTTTGAAGCCTTTTCACGGACTTGTACAAGTCCTTGAAGACAAATCGGTATTGAAGATATCCGGTGCACAGATTATTCCAGCCTTTGATTCGCTGTGGTGTCGAATGGTTGTTCAGGATAACGATGACTTCGTTTTCTGGGCGCACCCGCTAACGATTGAAGCTATCAAACGCGAAGTAGTACCAGGAAAAGACGGCAAACTGCCGGAAGGATGGTCGCGAAGTGGTGAGAACATTTTCTTCCACGGTCACGGTTTCTACGCCGACAAGGACGTTTCGCTGGATGAAACGGCAGGCACCGGCGAAGTTTGGATGCTTTCGGGGAAAGTTCTCGGACTTTGGCTGCTTACATCGTTGGCTCCGGGCTTGAAGTATATCCGTGAAACATTTGCGCATAACGATAAACCAGCCGACGGATGTGCTGGCGGATGCAAATACTACTACAACGCTGGTACCGTATGGTGCAGCGATCCAAACAAACTGGCAGTTATCACAGACGTTCCGATTGGCGCAAACTGCATTGGATCTGTGCTTGACGGACTGGATGGATTGGTCATCCCGACCACGTTGGTACCGCCGACCGAAGTCGAGGCCTAGATGCTGTATCAGGAGCTTTACGACCAAATCCAAGGCTATTGCTCCTGCATGGGTGAGATTAACGAGTGTGAGATCGAAAAGTATCTCTCACAGCTCGTAGACTACGTTTCAGCCATGACGTGCTGGAAACGAAAGACGTGTGAAACCTTCCTCTCGAGCGAAAGAGAGGAAGTGTTCTCGCCGTCGTATGTGAAGGATTGCGGATGCGATCATGGCATGACCGTGATTCCGTTTTATTACACCCATGTTTTCGAGCCGACAATCGAGGTAACGATCCAGCTGCGCGACGGCGTGCATTTTTGCGAAGTTCTCGTTGAACCGGACGACTACTCTTTCGACGTGTACGAAAACGAGCTGTACATCAACTTGTCAAAGTATCTTGGATTGGTTGGCGGCCAGTGCGATTGTACGAAGATGCATCGCGTCATCGTGCGCTATATCGCTGGCTACGACCGGATTCCCGATTGTATTCTGCCGATCTTTTGCGACCTGATGAATTACATCGTGGAACTCAATTCGTGCGACTGCGATCGCTGTACAGAGTGTGAAAGCGGGTCGGAGGAACAAGAGATTCCAGACGATGAAAATCAGCAGTTGATCCATTCGTGGATCCAGCAGGCTGTCACGACGGTGTACATCAATCAGCTTGGACTCATGAGCCTTTGCGGAAAGAAGCACGGCTTCTTAGGAGTGGTAGTGTGAGAGTTAAATTTTTGGGAAGAAGAAAAACGGTTTCCCGTGGCGGATGCTCAAGATGTGGGCATCGACAGGTCACTTCTTCCAGATATATGTACGTCGACCGTATTTTCACGCCGAATGGTATGAAAACGTTTGTTGTCGACCATGTGTACGATGTTTCCCAGAACGAAGGAAACTTCCTTTTGGGATTGACATATATGGATGGCGGCCAGGAAAAACATTGTTTTGAGGTCGCTTGAATATCAAATAAATGAGATCGTCGGGAAACAATTTGAAGAAATTGTGAACCAGGTCGAAGAAACGATCCGCGAAGAAGCGCCGGAATTGAAGTCGAAAGATCCGCGTCTTGCCGATAAAAAAGGGGCGCTGAAAAAGTCGATCACGAAAGAAAAGAAAAGCGATAAACGGTATCTCGTTGGCGTCGACGGCGACAAGCTGAAATCAATGACGGGTACCGACTATTCGCCTTACGTCGCAAAAGGCACAAAGCCGCACACGATCGAGGCGAAAGGGAAGGCTTTGAAATTCATGAGTGGCGGCGGATATGCCTACGCAAAAAAAGTCCGTCATCCAGGCACGAAGGCGAATGATTTCATCGGCCGGGCGATCAAGAAATTAAAATAGGAGGCCTTATGGCAAGAAAAAAAGTCGAAAAAGTAAGTGCAAACGATAAAGAAGCGTTCATTGCTCGCAAACTGCGGGCAATCAACGGGAAAGACGACGCGAAGGCGCAAGCCCGCGCTGAACGTATCATCCGGCGCAATCAAGGAGCATAGATATGAGCAAATGTAAAAATAAAAATGTAATTGATTTTATCAAACAAAATAAAATCGAACCCGAGAAAACCAATGTCGTCCTGACAGTCATGAAAGACATTGACGCGTGCGCCAAGATCACGACGCGGCGATACTTCGATGAAGTCGGTACTTTGCCGATTTATCGCTCCACAGCGATCCCAGAAGACTTGATCAACATCTGCGAGTCGACTGGATGTAAAAACACAGGAACGCTGTTTATCACAACCGATGATACGGCAGACACCGTGACAGAAGGCGAAACGCAGACATACACGCACGAGGCCGGCGCGAAATTCACGTGCTATAGCGACGCGACCGAATATCTTGCCGGTGTGCTTTTCTTCTATATCTTCATCGGAAAAGAAGGAACATACACCATCAATACGACGATTTCGGACGCAGCCGACACGGTACAGAAAAACGCGGATCAATACACGCAGGCTGTACACGCCGAGCGCACTGGATATTTCCCGATTACGATCGACCTGGCTCACATGCCGGAAAAAACGATTGGGGAAGGATGGACGGCAACCACGAATGGTGTTGTCGCAAAGATTGCTATTTCCACGACGAACACCGAAGAGGATTCGATGCAGGTCGGAATCAGCTCGATTTCCTTCTTCGACGATCTCAAAGATCTTGAGGCCGGAGAGGTTGTTATCTTGTCCTGCGTTTCCGGAATTTCCGGCGACGACACTTTCGAGCCTTTGGAAGAGTCGTGCGGCGCGGCGCTGATTGATCCAAACTCGGTGGATTTGTCGCGTGAGATCACGGCATCGCGATGGACGCCAAACGTAAATGCATTGAACCCGGCCGTTGAGGAAACGGGGGAAGCGGATTCGTCGACTTTTGTCACGACTGTGAAAACAGTCGAAGCCGATCCGGATAACGAGGACTACGGCGTGATCCACTTGAGCAACTTCTACGTGGATGAATGCGGCGGCGTATATGCATCGGTGAAGGGAATGTGCAATGTAACGGATTCGGTGATGTCGCGAATTTACGGGCCGAACCTCGTCGATTTGGATGAACGGCAGTTCCAAGTCATCAACTCGAAACGAAATCCAGATGTGAAGATCATCGGCACAAAGATCTATTTCAACAAGGAATTGATTGGACAAGACATCGTGCTTGGGTACCCAGCGAACCAGCGTGTGATCGAATATACCTTCTCGAAAGAAACAATCAACACGAAGCGGGTTAAGCTCGAGTACGAACACGAAGATTCGGACGGATGGACGACGGCGTACGAGTTCCGCAACTTCTTGATTACGTCTTTCCCAAGAAGCATTTCGGCGACAGATACGGAATTTACGTTCAGCGGCGCACCACAACCAGACAAAGACGGTAACTACTACCGGATGAAAAAATATAACAAACAAGGGGAGACTGTGCTTTAGCACTCCCCTTTAATTAAAGAAGGAGAATGTATGAATAAGGTATTCACACCAGAACAACTGCAGGATCTTGGCAAAAAAATCGAAGCGGCCGAAGACGATCAGACGCCATACGCGATTTATGCGGGCGACGTCGATGGAGTAAGTGTAGTCGGGGATTCATCGGGATCCTATCCGCTCAAAAAGCTCGATTTCGTCGCAAAATTTCGATTCTACAAAAACAAATGGATCGAGAAATTTGGTGAAATCCCAGAAGATGCCGAAGTCACGGGAAACTTCGTCATGGTGTCCGTCAAATATGGCGATATTTCTATCACGCCACGCAACGACGCAATCTTGATGGCCCAGATCATCGACTTCTTCGGATACTTCGAGCAGGAACGTGAACTCGTGCTGAAACACGAAGAAGAGGTAAAGAAGATCAGTGAGGAAGCAGGCGTTGAGTTTATCAAGACGGAAACAGGATATACAACAAAGTTTCCTCAAAAAGATACAGAAAGTATCGCTAAAGCGAATATAATTTATAACCAATATCTCAAAGATGCCCTCGTTTTGTATGCGAATTTGAGTGATTCCGCGCAAATTGCGCTGTACAACTTCGTCGGCGTACTGCTGAATATCCCAGACGACATGCTGCCGAATTTGACGGCGTTCTCCGTTTTGGGAATTCTGGCGGCTACGATCCAGAAATATCCTGAATTTTTCAACGAGACTGACGCCGTTTTTGGAGTTTGATGGATTCGAAGGAAGGGCCGGAGAAGAAGCCTACGTATGATGCCAAACTCGGCGTCTATCCGGCGATGGTGCACTACGTCGCCAAAACGCTAAAGATCGACCCAAACGAGATTTTTGATAAATGGAGCGTCCCGCAACTCGTCATCACGTATGGAGTGTACATGAATCAGGAATCATATCGGATCCATCAAGAAATCAAATCTTTAAATCAAGGGGCGAAGAAAAAACAAAAAGTCCCTGAAATGTATGCTGTGAAATTTATATCGAAGGAGCAAATCAATGATCAATGAAATTGCAGTAGAGGTGAAACTAAACGATGAAGACGCGAAAAAGCGAGCAAAAGAGCTGGATCGTATTTTAAAAGACCTCGAAAAAAACAAAATCAAATTGAGTGCCGAAGTTGATAAACTCCCACAGCTTCAAGCGCAGCTGCAAAAACTAAAAAAAGAGCGGGACGAATTGAATCGGCAAAAAATCAAGATTGAAGCCGATATGCCGGATATGCGTTTGCTGTCGGCCAATCTTGACTTAATTAAAAGCAAAATCCAAGCACTACAAAACGAGAAAATCCGCATCCAGACGGAAATGAAGATCGTCGACGACCTGAATGCGAATAAATTGAACATCGAGAAGCAGATCCAGGCTTTGAAAGAGGCTAGAACACAAATCAGAGACGCCCTCGATAAAGGAACGATCTCTGGCGACTATGACATCGAGGAAGCACGAAACAAAATCCGAAGCATCGGCATCGAGATTGAAAAGCTTTCGAATAAGAAAAACGAAATCAATCTGCAAATCAAAGACGTCAAAACCCTGCAAAGCCGGATCAAAGAAATCGACGCCGAAATGAAGAAGCTGAACGCGCAAAAGGCGGAAATCGAAGTGAAGATTCGTGATGGCGAAAAAGCAAAAAAAGACTTGGACGCGATCGACAAGAAAGCGGAAAAACTTGACGACAAGACAGTGGATTTGGATGCCAAGATCGAAGGTGGCGAGAAGGCGAAAAATGAACTGAACCTTCTTGAAAAAGAAGCGAAGGATTTGAACAACGAGAAGATCCTGCTTCACGCCAAGATCCAGGACTACGACAAGGTCAAATCGCAGATTGCGAATCTCAAAACGGCGATGGGCAGCCTTGGCAAAGATTTGTCGTCTTTTGGTAAAGGAATGCGCACTTTCCTTGGAAACAACGGTAACAATCCGATCGGAAAATTTGCAACCTTCCTTACGCAAGGTGTCGCCTATGGTTCGATGTACCAATTGACGAGCAACGCCATGAACATGGTGAGTGATTCGTTCTCGGCCGGTATAAACCGGTTTGATACGATCAACGCCGGTACCCGAACTTTGAAGGCCCTCGGATTCGAAGGAAACACGGTAGACAAGAGCTTGGCAACCCTGCAAGACAATATTCTTGGCTTGCCTACGACATTGGACCAGGCGATCGGCGAGGTCACGAAGATTTCAGCCGTCACGAATGACTTGCCGTATGCCGTAAGAGCGTATGATGCCCTGAATAACTCAATCCTGGCTTTTGGAGGCGATGCCGAAAAATCAAAAAGAGCAATCAATCAGGTGTCACAGTCGCTAGGTAAGGGATTGATTGACGCCCAAACTTATAATTCACTTCTGGATAATAATATGACACCTGCTTTAAAGATGGTTGCCGGAATGTTTGGATATAGCGGTGAAGAATTAGGAAAATTCAAATCAGCATTGGGCGAAGGTGAAATATCAGCCAAACAATTTTTAGATGCATTAATCAAAGTTAACGAAGAAGGAGTTAATGGTGCAGAATCAATGAAAAGCATCGCCAAAGGAAATGCTTTGCTTTCGATTAACGCAGGTATGGATGTTGCTAGAGCGCGTATGGCGGCGGGTTGGCAGTCAGCGATCGGGGACATCAACGAGGCGCTTTCATCGCTCGGATACGGGACCATTCCTGAAATCCTTTCCAATATTGGTGATTTCGGAAAAGAAAAAATCATCAGCATCGGAACGTGGGTGAAAGAAAACAAAGATAAAGTCGCCGATGGGCTAGATTTTATCGGAGAGAAGATAGAGTGGTTCAAAAATGAATTGAGCGAGCTTGACGTTAAATCTTTTGGCACAGGACTAATGGATGTGGCAGGCGGCATCACAAGCGTTGTGATCCCGGCGTTCAAGGGCCTTTACGAAGTGACAAAACGATTTGCGACATTCGTTGGCGGCGGCGACACATCCAAAGGATACGGACGCTTGTTGGCCGGATACTTTGCAACATCGTACGGCCTGCAATTTTTCGGCCGGGGACTTTCCGGGATCTTTAGCTTTATGGATAAGGCGAATAAGTACAAGAAGGGCTTTGGAAAAGATGGCCTGATGGGGCTGTTGGCGTCATTGTTCGGATATTCCGGCGGCGGCAAAGCAACCGACATAGGAAACGCTGGACAGTCTATCACAAGCATTTCAAATGCTGTGAGCGGACTTGATCGGTTGAAAAATTCACTTGGAAACTTCGACGTCGGAGGATTCTTGAATAAGGCATCCAACCTTCTTTTGTTGGCTGGTGTTGCGGGCGACATTATCGTTTTCGCGGAAGCAATGAAACGTGTTGATGCGGCGATGCCGGAAGATCAAAAAGGATGGGAAAGTCTGACGATCAAACTCATGGGGCTTGCAGGAATTATGACAGGATTTACGGCATTTACAGGCGTAGTCGGTGCGATTTCGAGCATGGATGTCGTGGATGGAAAAATCAAAAAAGGTGCGGCTTCTCTCGCTCTCGTGGCTGGTGATCTAATTATAATTGCCGAAGCGATGAAGCAAATTGACGCAAAAGTACCAGACAATCTTGAGGGACTTCCTGAAAAATTAGGGTACATGGCGATTGTCATCGGTTCTTTCTCTGCGGTAGCCGGAGCTTTGGGTCATTTTACGGCTGTTACGGCCGCCATCTTAATAGGTGGATTGGCACTTGATGGAATCATCGGAGAAATTGTGCTTTTCACGGAAGGTTTTTCGGCGATCGCTCATAATCTCGATAAGATCAATCAATACGAAACCATTGATTCTGCTGCTTTTATCGAAAAGACGGAAGCCGTAAAAGCATGTTTGGATGCGATCGGAAGTGATTTCTGGGAAATCATTGGACGTGGAATGGGATCAGCATTTGACGCTTCGTATTATGCAGATTTGAGAAACTCAACGGATTCACTCGTAAAGATTATGCAGTCTTTCGATAAAATCCAAACAATCAATTTCTCGGCAGATAACGTAGTAAACAAAGTAAAAGGCGTCAAAGATATGATGAACGAAATCAAAGGAATTTCGATGCCAACGTTGCAGATCACGCCGCAGACAGCGGAGAACTTAGCCAATACGCTTCAAAATCTTTCGAAAATGGCGACGGAGTGTAAGAAGCTGAATGACGTCGATCTGGATTTCGACTCGGCGAAGATTAGCAACGCCGTCACTCGTCTTAGCATCGTCGCGGATGCATTCAAAGATGTGACATTCCCGGATGGAAAAGCAAATTTCAAAGCCGAAGACGCTGAAAATATGCTCAAAACGTTCCAGGCCCTGTCGCAAGTCGTCGAACCGATGAACAAATTCAACGAGTCGATGAAAGACTTTGATGGGCAGTTGACCTATAACAAAGTCGAAAAACTCGGAACGTTGCTTGGAAAAATAAACGCGGATTACATCGCCTACGATTTCAAGGCTTTCCCGAAGAACGAAGACGTGACGAATGTTTTGGAGGGTATAAAAACCTTCTCAGAGATTTCGACAGCAATCAACGACTTCTCCAAAGCGTCTGAAAGCTATAACACGATTGACGGCGACGTGCTGATGTCGAAAGTCGTTAATTTCTTTGAGACTTTCACGGATTACGATCTGGAAAGCAAGATCAACACGTTCAACAAGCAATCGAAGAATTTCACATCCGTTAAAACCGGGATCACAAATTTTGTGGCGATGGTTGACGAGATTGCTAAGCTCAACGGCAAGACAGTCGACGTCGAAAACCTAAAAACCGTCGTGAAGGGAATGAATGGCTTCTTCGAAGCCTTGAACGGCGATAAAGGCGATTCATTCAAACTCGATAACGGTGTGATTGAGAAGATCAATATCGCGGAAGATGCGATGAGCGCATTGAAAACAATGTTTGATTCGCTTCAGACTGTGTCGAATACCTCGATCAACTGGGAGACACTCGGGACGGGAGATGGCGGACTTATCAATCAGGTAAACCTTTTCTTACAGGATGTCGCGTCGCTAAACGCTGGTGATGCGAAAACGGCGATCTCCAACGTGCAATCCGTCCTTGATCAGCTCAATCAGATGCTGACAACGATGCAGGGCATGAGCGATCAATTCACGGAAACCGGTAAAAACTGGGGATTGGCGCTTTGGGAAGGATTCGAAGGAGTCGACCTGAAAGGAAAAATGCTGGATTACGTCAACACCATTATTCAAAGGCTGAATTCCGAATCGGCGCGATTCAGAACTATTGGATCCAACTGGGGAAAGGCGCTTGATACAGGATTCCGCGAGGCAGTTTCTAACACAGGCGGTAATGTGGCGGCGAAAGTCGCAAGCGGTCTGGAAGGGGCTTCTTCATCCATTTCGGCTGCTGGATCATCTCTTGGTGGCGCATTTGCTTCTGCCTTCAATACAGCAGCGGCCAATATCAATGTACCGAACGCACCGGGTGAAGCAGCAGCGCAAGGGCCAAACAAAGATGGATCGGCTGGCTATACAGTTAAAGTCAAAGAGCATAAGGCCAAAGGCGGCGTCATTGATTGGCGGCCATCGGGTACCGATACGGTCCCGGCCATGCTGACACCGGGTGAATTTGTCATCAAGAAGCGCGCAGTGGATCATACTGGCCTGCGTATTTTGGATCGCATCAATCAGATGGATTTGAAAGGCGCTTATCATGCGATGCAGGCGAGATTCGGTGAATCGCACTCGATCACAAATAACCAGTACATCACGAACAACTATACGACGAACGACAACCGAAAAGTGGAAATCAATGAATCGCATAGTCGTCGGTCGCAGCAGATTCGCGCGAATAGATTCTTGAGAGGTATGCGATGAAATGTAGAGAAAACAACCCAGTAAGGCAATATCTCCAATACAACGACATCGTCATTGCAAGCGCCGAGGAATTGACCTCGGCCTCCCTGCAATGGGATACGAAGATTGATACGCAGGAATACTCTTTCGGGCATGGAAGCTATCTACCGCTGAAAGAAGATCAGCTATTTTTGACGGAGCAGGAACTTTCCTTGTCGCTGAATATAGACTATCGACTTTTCCCGCGCGACAACCGGCGCTTTATCAATGATTTTTTGAATTTGAATCTTATTAAGCCGGGGAAAATCTGGGCGATCCAGGACGGCGTCTTGCTATGGGCGTATGCCTATTTGAAATCGGGCGGCGAGGAATACGACAAGTACATCGGGTTCCTATCGAAAGATGTCGAGTTCATTCTTCCGGAAGGATATTGGCACATCGCGAAGAAGCAGCGAACCTTCCTTCTCCCATACGATTCCTGCGACGTTGTAGAATGCTACGATTTCCGGGATGTCGATGATTGCTTATCGTGCTGCGTCACGTGCTCGGCCGGGCCTGAAAATACGTGTACGACGTGTTTCTGCGACTGCGGCGACGCCGTGGAGGAAAATTCGCTGTGCGGTATGAGTCAGGAGGAATCGGACAATTTCGCCCAATGCGGCAAATCCTACAAAATCATCTACGATTGCCGCGCCGGCCGGAAGATATTCGGGGAGAAGGACTGGGGAATCAAGATCAGCAAGGACTATATCGACTCAGCAGTCATCGCCGGCCGAGTTTATTCCAATACGATCTTAAACACTGATGGCGTGGACGTCGTGTTGCAAGGGACTTTCCAAGACCCAAAAATCACGATCAATGACATTTCGATCACGATCAAGGGCGACTACGACGGATGGATCAAGATTCGGCCAGATGGCAGCGCATACTATACCGAGGACTTGTGCTGCGAGTTTGAGCCAATCGACATGGATAAGATCGTATATCACCAGAAAAAATACTTCCGTGTTCACCACGGAGAGAATCGAATCATCGTCGAGAATTCATGCTGCGGCGACGCCAGCATCTATATCGACATCGACGAAATCAAACCATAGGAGGATATATGGCAAGCAAAGATATTTGTACCGTGTGCCGTGAATTGATGGAAAACAACACGGACTTTTACGAAAACGGAGTGACAACGGCCGTATGTGACTCCTTGAAAAGAAACAAGGGCCTGAACGGGAAGTCGAACAACTGCAAAGACCTTGATCTGATAAATGACTGCTTGAATTGGGGCCATCTGGAAAAAATCGGCGCTTATTCGGAATGCGAGTGGAAGGAATACACCGGCGAGATGCTCCAAAACCTTGCGACGATGAATGACGCCTTGATCTGCGCCGTGTGTGGCCTACAGGATCAAATCAATGCCTTGGCGCTCCAAAATATCAGCGTCGAGGCCCGACCGCAAATCTTACAAACTATGCAGGGACTGAACCTTTCCATCGACCGACAAGGAAACTGGAAATACGACTGGGTCGATTGGGTTGCCGAAGGCACGCAGGAATATGGCCGCGGCTCGATCACGGGCAAAGTCAATTTTTGTATGGTACCTAGCGACGGAAAAGTGGCGACGTGGCGCATCAGCTCGGTGTACATCGAGAAATGCGTATACACCTTTAAATCTCATGATGGAACCGTCAGCGAACCAAGCGTGATCCTGCGCGTCCCGAACTCTTCCGGCTCGATCGTGTATCAGAAAAACAATATGCACGCCTCGTTTACCGACGTGATCGACAAGACGATCAACTACTCACAGGAAGGTAGCCTGTCTCCCGGACAGTCGACAGATTGGATCACATTCGCGGATTTCGTAGGAGACTGGGTCATCGACACCCACTGTATTTTGCAGGTTCGCTTTAGCAATAAAAACGTGTCGGCGATCCCGACATGCTAGGAGGTCATATGGCAGAGAAATACAAAGATCCATGCGCCGCTTGCGAAGACTTGAAAGTGTACGCTCATGACTTTCTAGTCCACGGCGTGACAGATGACGTCGCAAATGGATTTTACAACAATACTGGATTCATCAAAAACGACAAGCGAAAAAACTGCGAGGATTTGCAGAACGCCAATGACTGCTTGATCTTTGGCGAAAATGAGAAAGCCTCTATGTACAATCAGTGCGATTGGCAGGAAGCCTACGCCACGATCACAAACAACGCTGGAATTATGTACGAGCTTTTGATCCACTCCGACTGTGGGCAATGGGATCAAATCGAAGCCTTATGGAAAGCGTTAAATGGCGGCCTTGACGCGCTGTGGAAAGAAATTGAAAAGCTGAATCAGCGCTGCGATACATTGACGACGACCATCAACAACTTAAGAAGCTATGTCGACGGTCAAGATAACAAAATCAGCGCCAAAGTATCAAATATTGAGGATGCGCTCATGAAGATTCTTGTCAATCTTCAAGAGTCCGGCGCATGGCAGCCAGATGGCACGACCATGAACGGAAACTTCGTCGCTGGACGTCACATTGCGGCCGGAAACATCAACGTATTTGGCGGCACGCCGGATGGAAACTCGTTCATCCGTACATCGAATAATGCTACCGAAAATGATCTGGCCGGAGGCGTTTAATGGCTTGGGCGGATTTCTGGGGCGCATACAACAACACAGGGCCATACAACAACGTCGTTTTGGGCGGCAGTCCCAATTCGACCGGCCCGTATGGCGCGCCGCTAGACACAGCACACGCGGCTGGATTTGGCCGGGGGATCCATTTCAGCGATGATGGCAACTACGGCGTTGCGTTTCAACTCGATCTTGTACCATATGCCGTGACCGACGCTGGCGCATATCGTCCGAATCAGGCCTACGTGCCATTCGGAGGAAACTATCGGTACCGCTTGGTCGTTTCGACGTCAAACAATGATCAAGCGAGTTGGAATGAGATTTATAACCAGTTTATCTTTTCGCACCCGGACACGTGGTCGATGATCTACAAAGTCGGATGGGACGCGACGGCGCGCGCCTCGCAGTGGACACAGTTTTTCCAACTTCCAAAGGACACGACGCACGTTAAGATCGAGCTGATGGGTGAAGAAGCGACCTTCCCGCATCAAAATATTTACTCCATCCAGCAGATTATTCCGGATTTCAGACCGTGGGCCGTCCGTAAAAATGGGCGCTTCTTGTCATGTGATCGCGCAACCGGTTTTTTCAAAAAGCGTAGCGGCGGCCAGTGGAAAGACGTGCCAAAGTACGCCGTCGATCAGGCCGGAAAAGACAACGCCGGAACATCGCGGATTCGCAAAGGCCGGAAATGGAAGGGACAAGCGAAAGTGGGTGACTAGATGCTTTTCGAAGTATTGGACGCCGGGCGCGTCATCAAACGATTTACGAAGATACTGAATACAGTCGATTTTGAAATCGAATTGATGGACGTGCCGCAGGCTTCCATCACCTTGCCGATCTCGTACATCCAGTATTTGTCCGGCCGGAAAGAAATTCGCATCACATTTGAAAATGGCTTGGTATTTCGCGGCGCCGTGCAATCCGTGGAAGCTGATACGGTACAAGGGACCATCGACGTGTCTTTTGTCCATATCTTTCATGAGTGGGAATATCGGCAAGTCCCGACGAACTACGCGATCAAGGACACGACCATCAAGGAAATGTATGACGACGAGGACATCCGCTACGGGAAAGACTGGGAAATGCGGTTCGATCAGGCGGCCAGCGAGGAAAACGTCGACTACGTTTACTCACGCCAAAACAAGTTGGAGGCATTGACCCAAACCGTAGAGCATACAGAGGACTTGTGGTGGCGTATCAATCTTTCGGCGGACAAAGTTGTGGAAATCGGAAAGTTTGGCGACAGCAAGCCCTGTAGAGTGTCTGTCATGCGGTGTGGGCCGCAAAACATACAGATTATCGAAGAACCGAAAATCAACGAGGATTTTTCTAACGTCGTCAATATTGCGACAGTGTACGGCAACAAGTCGGACAACGGAATGTCAGCGTTGAGCTTACGGGAAGTATTCGAAGACGAGGAGTTACAGGATGCGAAATTTCCAGTCGTGATCCTGCGCACCGGAATCAATAATGAACGTGACTATCAGAACTACCAAGATTTCCCGGAACTCGGCCCGAACAACGACACCGAATATTCGATCATCGACACGGAATCCGTAGCGATGGAATCGGGAATCTACATCGAAGACACGTTTGCGTTTGAAGACCTAAGCCCATTTTCATTAGAAGATGACACGTCAGAAAACGGCACCGTGGATACCGAGATCGTGTTAAGCGGCGTATGGAGTCCCCATGAATTTTTCGATCAGTGGAACGGAAAGTCGATTGATATTGATGGTGTGGCCGGCGCGCAATGCGTGGATCTTTGGAAGATGTGCTTGAAAACGGTCGGCTATCCGAACCCGACGCGCCCGATTGGTGGCGATGGATATGCTGAATGGATCTGGTACAACCGGGATGTTTTAGGATACGGCCCATACTTCGACTATATCACGCCGGGAAATCAGCAATACGGCGATTTCGCTGTATGGAGCAAAGGCGGCGATACGCCGTACTCCCATGTTGCGATGTACGTCGGTGAATCGTCTTTCTTCGGTCAGAATCAACCTTACCCGCATTGCGACGTGGCGAATATCGGGATGGGCAATATCCTCGGGTATCTTAGAGTCAAGAAAGAGCTGTGGAAGGATGAAAAAGAAGTTGTTTCTGACACGGTAAATGGAAACAATGGTTCGAAGCCAATCACAAATGAGGATCGCATCGAGGCGGCGAAGGTGGCCTATAAAACAGCGGTCAAAAAACTAATCAATTCGCGCCGTGTATATCAAGTCGAATTGACAACGACGGCGATTCCGGCTGATGTGAATGTCGGCGATAAAATCCGGCTCGACTATGACTTTGACGAATATCAGCTCGGATCATGTTCGAATTACATGAAAAAGCTCATTGCTTTGGATGATTGGTGGTATATCACTAAACTCAGCCGGAGCTGGGATCGCAACGGCGTCGAGATCGGAACTTTGACGCTGGAAAAATTCTTGCGAATTGACAGGGAGGTACAGGAACGTGCAGATACAGAAAGCGATTGATATTCTATCGTACAACGTGTCAAACGTACGAAAAGTGCAGCGGCGCGACACCTTACAGCGCCGGTACCATACCGTCGATTTCTACGGATACGAATTTACCCGAAACGGCAATCAATCCAATCCAGCCGTCGTCGGTATCTCTATATCGCAGGATTTAGTCTATTACGAACGCTTCGAATTTAAACTCATTGTCCAGCCAATTCCCGTGGCAACCGAGGACGGGATCACCTTGGTACCGTCGAATCCTGCCAACATGAAAGTCACGATCGAGGGCGTCGACTTGACACCGTATTTCAAAGCGCAGTACGACGGGCACTGGATCAATGGAAACGGCACGTACCCGAACGCCGGGACGGCGAACTATGATGTCTTACAGGCGTGCGGCCTGCTAAGCGAAGAGGAGCGCCAGAAAGTCTTGAGTGCCGGATACAAGAAAGTTGTCATCACGGCCGACGGACCCTTTCAGGTGACGCTCGTAAACTACTTGAAATACAGCCACGTGGCGAGGTAACGGGATGAAATACGAAGAAAAACTAAATCGGATGGCAAACCATATCGCATCCCATCCGCACGACTACCAGACGTCCATTTCCTTTTTGAAATTGCGATCCAAAGCGATCGTGCAGGAGCGAAAGAACAGAAAATTGGAAGACTGGAAAAAGGTACAAAAATACAAGGAGACATAATATGAAAAACGAAAACGCGTCAAACGGTATCGCCGAAGAAATGATTCGGACATTCGTACAACTCGGATGTTGCGAACTTCATGTCAAAACGACGATCGAGAAAAAGGTTTCCGAGCTTGAAAACGGGATGGTACCCGAGGACAACGTGCAGGACTTCATGAAAGACATCGAAGACTTGCGAAAAGATTTGATCGAGTATGCGCAGCTACGGCGAGAAACCATGCTTTCCTTGTATGAAATGTACCCGGCTGGGAACAAAGAATATTGGTGTCTTGTCAAACATCTGGGGCTGGCGATGTACACAGCATTCGAGTCGTGGCAGGCTAGCGATGACGACGAAAACCTTTTCTATATCTATCAGCAAGCGAACAAGCTTTTTGTGAAGGCGATGTCGAAGTTCCTCGGTGTCACGATCACGGAATGCGCGTCTTGCTTTAGTGACATTCTGAAAGCTGAAAGCGAGGTGAAAAACGATGGCAGCACTTCCGATTTGCGCGAAACCACAAATAAAGATTCCGATTGAAGAGTGTGAATACTGGCTCGTTCCGGTCAACGACATAAATGAAATCAGCAATCCGAACCGGAACACCGCCTGGATCACGCCGGACGGACAATTCTATGTGTATGACGGCCGCGATCTTGTCCACGTGAACGATCATTCTGATTTGAAAACCAAATGGGGGAATATTACAGGCGACATCATCGAGCAGGAAGACCTTCGCGTGCTTTTGACAAAGTACGTGAAGGGAATCAAGCTGAATGGCGCGCCGGTGGCAATGGACAAAAATCAAGAAATCGACTTGATCGTGCCAACGGAGATCCGGGAAAATGGCGAAAAATTGCCGATGACTAACGGAATCGTCGACGTGAAAGTCCCAATCTTATCGGTAAAAAAAAATGGCGTTCCGCTGACGATCTATCCAGATCGAAGTGTAAACATTGATCTAAGCGAATATGCCTTGTCGACGTCGATTCCTTCGAAAGTGTCAGAGCTTGAAAACGACGCTGGTTACCTGAATACCGCGCAGGTTCAAGCCTTGATTCCAACGAAGGTATCACAGCTTGCGAATGATGCAAACTATCAAAACGCGCGCAGGTCGAAAGCAAGATTCTTTCGTATGGCTATCAGAACGAAGACCAAGTCCGCGACATCATCGTATCGTATGGGTATCAAACGCTGGCGCAGGTACAGGAGACTGTCGAATCCTACGGCTATCAGACCGCGCAGCAAGTGCGCACGATTGTTGAAGGTTATGGATACCTAAACACGGAGCAGGTTCAGGCACTGATTCCGAAAAACGTTTCGGCATTTACCAATGACGCGAACTATCAAAATGCGGACCAGGTGAAGACGAAAATCGAATCTTACGGCTATCAAAACGCATCGCAGGTCAACGATATTGTCACCTCGAAAGGGTATCAAACGGCGGATCAGGTAAAGGCTAAGATCGAATCCTACGGATACCAGAACGCCCAGCAGGTGCAAACAGCGATCGCTAACGCCGGGCATTTGAGGTATCAGAAAGTAACCGCCCTTCCGGCCACCGGTGAAACGAACGTCATCTATATGATCCCGAACACAAACACATCGGGAACGAACATTTATGACGAGTATATGTGGATTGACGGCAAGTGGGAGGTCATGGGAACCACGAAAGCCACGATGGACGGCTATTTGCCTTTGACTGGCGGCACACTGTCGGGAAAAATCTTACAGCGCCTAAATTCATCGGCGCACTACAGGGGAACGCTGATACTGCGACAAAGGCCGCGAAAGATTCGGCCGGTCAGCAAATCAACACCACGTATATCAAAGGATTGAGTGTAAGTGGTCGCACGATCACGTATACAAAAGGCGATGGAACGACGGGGACGATCACGACGCAGGACACAACCTACTCGCTTCCGGTTGCATCTGCGTCGGCTCGAGGTGGCGTAAAAATAGGTTACGCTCAAAATGGTAAAAACTATCCTGTACAGCTTAGCAACGAGCAGATGTACGTCAACGTCCCGTGGTCGGATACCAACACAACCTATTCAGTATTCGGTAAAGCGACTGCCGAAGCGAATGGATCGTCCGGCCTTGTCCCGGCACCAGCGAAAGGACAGCAAGGGCTTTATCTTCGCGGCGACGGTACATGGGCTACACCCGCAAATACTACATACGGACTCGCTACAAACCTCCCAATGGGCTTTTGAAGCAGCTTAGCGGTAGCACATCGCAGTACATGCGCGGCGATGGAACATGGGCGACACCTCCAAACACGACATATGGCGCGGCAACTCAATCGGCGTCCGGCCTTATGAGTGCGGCGGACAAAAAGAAATTGGATGGAATTGCCAGTGGAGCAAACGCTTATTCTTTACCGCTGGCATCTCGCGTCGGCTCGAGCGGCGTGAAGATTGGCTATGCGGCGAACGGTAAAAACTACCCCGTGCAGCTTAGCAATGAGCAGATGTACGTCAATGTGCCTTGGACTGACACGAACACAACGTATGGTCTGGCATCGACATCAGCCGATGGCCTTTTGAGAAAACTTAGTGGCAATACAGGCCAGTACATGCGCGGCGATGGAACATGGGCGACGCCTCCGAACACGACGTATAGCGCTGGTGCGCAGCTGGCTTTGAGCGGCACAACATTCAAACTAGCCGATCATTGCACCACGATCACGGACTGGAACGCAGCGGTAACGGATGGTTTGTATATGGCGTATAACGCTTCAAATGCTCGGACGCGAATACATCGTGGTTTGGTCGTGTGA
>PDYJ01000014.1_pt1 | contig 86252 bp, 83 predicted proteins | sample 1430841 | NCBI WGS metagenome assembly PDYJ01 (sample SAMN07237672, study PRJNA390542) | Gut metagenome, whole genome shotgun sequencing project. | isolation source: fecal pellets | host: Mus musculus | place: USA: New York, NY | collected 2016-10
CGGGAAAGAACACAAACAACTGGACGTACGTGGTAACAATTGATATCAGCCAGTCATTGGGAATTTTTCATCCGATCGTTCAAGACGGCAGAGTGGTTGATGTGCAGCCGTTCGAGAAAGATTCTGCTCCATCAAAGAATCTTAAAAAGCTAGTTAAACTTCAAACGTCTTCGAACAGAATTCTGCATCCTTACGTCCGCAAGGAATATTTAGAAAAAGGTCCTGCAAGTTCTGAAAAAAGAGGCAAGGATGAGTGGATTCAGGTCACTTGGGATGAAGCTCTTGACTTGGTAGCCAGCGAGATCAAAAGAATTTATAAAAACTTTGGACCTGCGGCAATGTTCGGGCGCTCTTATGGTTGGAAGTCTTCGGGCCTGGTTCATAGCGCGCATACCTTACAGCAACGTTTGTTGAATCTTTGCGGAGTTTTGTTGAATGCGCTAACAGCTATTCGACAGGTGCCATTGCGACCATTCTTCCTTACGTTACCGGCAGCTCCGAACTGAAAAGTACGGCGTGGCGAATATCCTCAAACACAGTGAACGAATTGTTTTTTGGGGCTGCGACCTTTGGTGACCGGAGATATCGATTGGATTGCTCCGCTTCACCGAGCACAGAAATATTTAGATCAACTTAAATCTTCCTCCATCAAGACCTACAGCATAAATCCTGTTCGTCCTGAGACTTCAAAGTTTCTTGAGAATGATTGGATAGCCCCAAAGCCCGGTACTGATACCGCACTGATGCTTGCATTGATGCATGAGCTCATTGCAGCCGGCATGGCTAATAAGAGTTTCCTGGATAAATATACGTTCGGTTTCGATGCACTGAAAAACTACATTTTGTGCTCAACAGACGGTGTCGAGAAAACGCCGAATGGGCCGAGAAAGAAACCGGCATTCAAGCTTCTGTCATTCGCAATCTTGCCCAAGATTTGGCAACTCATCGGACGATGCTGATGATTGGCTGGGGCTCAGAGAGCACGTTATGGCGAGCAATTTCCATGGATGGCATACGCATTGGCCTGTGTTCTCGGACAAATTGGTTTGCCGAGGAGGATAGGATCAAATTACCATTACTCCGACGGAGGAGTTCCTGTTCGAAAAGGAAAACAACCGAGAGGAATTTCTTCCAAAGTTGCTCCGGTTTGGCCTTACAAAAAGCCTGGAGAATTTTCTCAGAAGATACCGGTGGCATCTTTCGTGGATTGTTTCTTGAATCCTGGAAAGGTTATTGATTTCAACGGCAAAAAAGTTAAGTATCCTGAAGTCAAAATGGTGATGTGGACTGGCGGTAATCCATTCTCTCATCAGCCCGAAACTAACCGGCTTAAGAAAGCATGGAGCATTCCGGAGACTGTGGTTGTATCTGACCATGTCTGGAGTGCGACGGCAAGACATGCTGATCTCGTTCTGCCAGCCTCAACCACACTTGAAAGAAACGACATTGTAGGAATAGGTACCTACACCAATGATGGCATAGTCGCTATGCATAAAGCCGTTGAGGCTCCAGGAGAAGCAAAATCAGACTATGAAATCTATACGCTTTTGGCAGAAAAGCTGGGACTGAAAGAAGCTTTCACCGAGGGTCTCGATGAAGCCGGCTGGATCAGAAAAATTTACAACGATACATTGGCGCCTAATAAGAAGATTGGCGTTGAGCTTCCGGCTTTTGAAGAATTTTGGACGCAAGGATACGTGTTGTATCCGGAGGATCCTGAAGAAGGAGAGTATGTTGCTTTTGCAGATTTTATAAATTCTCCGGAAGGCACTCCTCTAAAAACTGAAAGCGGCAAGTTCCAGCTTTTCAGTCCGACCATTGATTCATTCGGCTATGAGGATTGCCGCGGATATCCATGTATTTCAGACCTGAAGAGTTGCGGGCCGCTGAAAACGAATTCTTTCTGGTAAGCCTCAAAGCCTCAGATCGCCTGCATGGTCAACTCCATAATCTGGATGCAACTTTTGACGGCCCGAAAGTGTCCGAAAAAGTCAGGATCAATCGAGAAGACGGGGAAAAACTCGGCTTACAGAGCGGTGAAAAAGTTGAACTTTCTAATTCCCGAGGAATCGTCGTCGCGACTGTTGAGCTGTCAGACGATGTCGCGATCGGTGTTGTGGCAGTGTGTCACGGAGGAATGTTTTTCCCCATAGCGAATAAGGATGTAGGAGGCTGTTCAAATACACTGGTCAAAGACGTTCCGACTTCTTCATTATCACGAGGAAATGTAGCCTCTTACGGGACAGTCAAAGTCCGGAAAGTTCTCTATAGCAAACGGCAAAATTTAATGCTGATACCGTAACAGAAAGAGTGCTTCAAAACACTTAAAAGAACATAATTGCCGAAGGATGTTATTTTGCTGAATGAAACGCTCAAAATACGGTACTAATTTTTGTTTAAGTTCTCTAATAGATTCTTAAGCGACAAGTTTAAACGAAGCTGCGTTATTGGAAATTCATGAATATTTGTCTGAGAACAAGATCTCTTTTTACAGTGACGCCTTCGAGAAGATGTTACTGGGATTATCAATCGACAGTTTTGTGTATTGAGATACTGTTTTCAACATGATTAGTTTTTGGGTTCATAAAAAAGTTCTGTAAAACTACCAACCAAACCTTCTAAAGAACAACTCACAGTCATTAAAGAGCCGATAAAGCCAAGGTTCATCTTCTTAGCGTCATCAAATTCACGTAAATAACTTAGGAGCTCGGCAATATGGATAAGAATCATATTTAACAAGTATTCCGCCCGCTCAACTCTGTCCTTTACTACGATTGTTTCTGACCATTCTTGTCTTAAAAATTTTTGATAACTAAAATCCTGCGGAACAGCTCGAAAAACGTCCCATTCCATTTCGTCGGCTATGAAATTCTGCCCTATTAATTCTAAATGTTTATCAAAATCTCCCACCATATAGTTCCAAGTAAGATGTGTTCTGATGAATTCAACCAACATTTCTATGATTTCTTTTCTTCTATTTGTAGGAACTGAATCCGCAAGAGCTACCAGGGCCCATATCATACTATCGCTTGCTAATTCGACAGGATTATCTCTGACCTTATAAATGCTCTTGGCCTGTTTCTGCAGTTCTCGAATGGTGCCGTCTACGAAAGGTAGGTTAATTTTATTTCTGATGTACTCGTATAACATTTCACTCTTTCTGTTACTGTATCAGTATTAAATTCGTCCTTTACTATAGCTTTTGCTCTCATCTGTGATTATTAAGCCGAGTGGAATATCAGTTTCTTCTGGCTCAATAGTTTCAATTCTGCACTGAGAGTACGCTATTCCAACAGTAAATGGCCGGGGATTTGTCTGAGATAAATAACGGTCATACCACCCGCCTCCATAACCGAGCCTGTAATTTGAGTTATCGAAGCCCAGGCAGGGAACAAGCAAGAGATCTGGAGCAATTTTTCGGATGGTTTGCGGAACCAAAGTATTGAAAATGCCTTTGGTCAGTTTTGTTTCCGGAGACCATTCGGCAAAAAACATCTGGTTGTTTTCAATGATCGGTATTGCAGCTTTTTTTCCCGGATTTCTTTCAAGCCATGAAGTCATGAACGGTACTAAATCAACTTCGTGAAAAATCGGAAGATAAAAACCAACGGTGAAGTAACTTTGCTCTGAAATCCAGCTACTTAAATTATCAATAACTGCAGCAGATACACAATGGTCGATGGGACGCTCATCGCGAAGTTGTTTGAGCTTTTTTCGGAGACTGGTTTTGAAGAGCGAAGATTGCATTTTCAGTTCAGAATTCGTTTGTTAACAAGGCGGTTATGTATTATTTCTCAAAAATTCAAAAGATTTCAAGAATCGTTGGAGCTATGAAAAGATACATAGTTGGAGGTTGGGTCAGAGATACTCTTTTAAAAGAAGAGGGTTTTGATATCGCTCCTCAGGATAAGGACTGGTCGTAGTCGGTGCCAGTCCGGAAGAAATGGTTAAGCGTGGTTTTATTCCCGTAGGCGCAGACTTTCCGGTTTTTATCGATCCCAAGAATGGAGAAGAGTTGGCGCTCGCCCGCACGGAAAGAAAAAGCGGGAAGGGCTATCACGGTTTTGTCTTTCATGCCGACCCTTCCGTCACGTTAGAAGAGGATCTTCTAAGACGAGACTTGACTATTAACGCCATGGCTTTTGATGAAGACGGCTCTCTAATCGATTGCTATGGCGGAAAAGAAGATTTAAAAAATCGAGTATTGAGACATATCAGCGACGCTTTTGCCGAGGATCCTGTTCGATTGCTGAGAGTGGCCAGATTCTCTGCAAGACTCTCGGAATTTTCTATTGCCCCGGAAACGATGACTCTTTTGCAGACTATCGTCTCGTCGGGAGAGTCCGATAACTTAGTCCAAGAAAGAGTTACTCAAGAATTTTTGCGAGCGCTTGAAGAGTCTAAGCCTTCCAGATTCTTTGAAGTCTTGAGAGAAACGGATACCTGGAGAGGGCGTTCCCGGCCTGGAAGCTTTCTCCATCCGTTTTAGCAAAAGTCGATGAGGTTAAAAGTAAGGATCCAAGACTCAAAAGATTTGTCGCGAGCTTAGAAGAGGTTCCGGTTCAAGATCTGAATAAGATTTTGAAAGCTCTTAGACTGCCGAAAGAGTACTCTGAACTGGCGGTCTTGGCCAAAACTTATGAAAAGAAGGTTCCAAAAGTTTCATCATCTTCCTCTGAAAAATTGCTCTTCTTGAAAAAAACAGATTCGCTCAGAAGGCCTGAAAGATTCAAACAATTGCTTGACTGCTATGAGACAGATCTTTCAAAAGATGAGCGAGACTATTGGGAACAACTTGCTGACGCTGTCAGACAATTAGACTTGAAGGAAATTGTCGCAAAAGTTAAAGATAAAAAGGATGTGCCGAAAATGGTAGACGAGGCAAGGTGCTTGTTAATTGAAAAGTTCTCAAAGTAACTTGCCGATCAAAAGAATTACAGTTCCGATGAGAATAGTGCTCGCAATCGGAATGTTTATCTCTTTTCCGAAGATTTTGAAGTTAATATCTCCCGGAAGTCGTCCGATTCCGAGCTTTTGAAGCCAAGGAATTGCAGACGACAGAATACAGAGAGCTATAAAAATAGTAAGAATCCATCGCATGCATTAGATTGTGGCATAAATCAATGCAGTGATGTTACTCAGCGAAGGAAAACGATAAATGCGGATAGAAGATTTTCTTCTGTGTTCCGGCAAATACCGCAAAATACATTTGACAGATTATGTCCTAGATGTTGCGATAGGTGCTTATGACTCGGAAAGAAAAGGAAAACAATCTGTCAGATTTAATGTTGAAGCATGGGTTGAAAATCTTCCGGTCGAGGATGATTTATCCAATGTATACAACTACGAAGAAATCATCGGTTCTATAAAAGAAGTCCTTTCAAAAGGTCACATTGATCTGCAGGAAACTCTTGCTGCATCGGTGGCTAAACAGGTCCTCTCAAATCCCATGGTAAAGGCGGTAAAAGTTAAGACAGAAAAATTGGATGTTCTGACAGACAGTGCATCCTTTGGAATAGAGATATTTGTTGAACAGCATGATCAAAATTAAAGCGGTAGATTCTCTCCAAGAAAAAGAGAAAGTACTTTCTTTGATGGCCGAAGAGCCGTCGGACGAAACCTCGGCGGAAGAAATGGAGCCTGCGAAAGATAAAAAAAATTTGGTGACACGTCAGCGACTTTCTTTGAGAATAGAAAACTTGAAAAAAGAATCGTCAGACTTTGCGCAAAGGCCATTATCGACTTCAATCTCATTGAAGACGGCGACAAGGTCATGGTCTGCGTATCCGGGGGCAAAGACTCGTATGCGCTTTTAGATGCTTTGGTGAGACTGCAGGGAAGAAGCAACGTGAAGTTTGAACTTCTTGCTTTTTGTCTGAATCAGCATCTCCCCAATTTCCCGTTGGATAAATTGGTTAATCATCTCGAGAAGATCGGCGTTCCATACCTCATCGAAGATCAGGATACTTTCAGTATTGTTAAATCCAAGTATCAAGATCCAAGAAACTTTTGTTCCCTATGTTCTCGTTTGAGAAGAGGCATTGTCTACCGTATTGCCAAAGAGCAGAAGGTTACAAAAATTGCCCTTGGACACCACATGGACGATGTGGTTTCTACGCTGCTTCTAAACATGTATTACGGCGGACGCCTCAAGTCGATGCCGCCGAAACTTTTGAGCGATGCCAAGGAGCATATTGTTATCCGGCCGATGATCTATATTCGCGAAAAGGACTTGAAGCGCTGGTGCAAAGTTCAAAACTACGACATCATTCCGAAGCTTTGCGGAGCCGATGACAAATGCCGTCGAGAAATGAAAGAACTGATTGAGAAAATGGACAAAGAGCACCGGGCCGAGTGGAAAATATTTTTAAGAGTTTAGGACGCGTAGCACCTTCTCATCTGATGGATGAGGAAGTTTTTGATTTCGTTAATTTGAAGGCTCAACCGCAAGAAGAAAAGGAACAGAATTAATTATTTTTTCAAAGCTCGCTCTGCAGAAACTGAGACCCGGGAACTCTCAAGGTGTCCACATTTAGTGTGGTATTTATCGGCTGAGTTATCGGGAACTGCTTAAAAAGCAACAGATTTTTTGTAGACTATTCGGATAATCGAAGATTATTTAGTGTAAGAGGTAAATATGAGAGCTCGCTCAATGAAGATCGGCGATTTGGCTGTACATAAGGTTGCAACAATACCCTCCGGCACGTCGCTTCTTAATTGCGCAAAAGAAATGAGAGAACTGCATGTCGGAAGTCTCGTGGTTGTTGATGAGAACGAACGCCCGATCGGTATGCTGACAGACCGAGACATTACGATCGAAGTAGTGGCCTTGGAAAAAGACATTAAGACTCTCGTGGTTGATGAAGTTATGTCTGCACCGGTTTCTGTAGCTCACTCCTCCGAAGGTGTGGTCGATGCTCTGGCCAGAATGCGGGAACAGGGTATAAGAAGACTCCCTGTAGTTGATGAGGAAGGTAAGATTAGCGGTATTGTGACAGCCTCTAATATCGTAGAGGAACTTTCAGTAATGCTTGATAGTATCGTCCGAGCTGTTAAATCCTCTAAGACTCGTGAGATTGCACAAAGACCGTAGTCAAAATTGAGGTACCAAAGATGAAGATTTCTTCTCCGGCTTTTGCTGACAAAGGATTTATTCCAATCGAATACACACAGGAAGGAGAAGACCTCTCCCCTCCGTTAGTAATTTCTGACATTCCTGAGGCTGCGAAATCTTTGGTACTCATCGTGGAGGATCCGGATGCTCCTGATCCGGAAAATCCTAAATTAATTTTTACCCATTGGATTGTTTATAACCTTCCTCCGCAGTCTATGGAATTGGCGGCAGGCCAGGATATCTCACAAATTCCCGGAGCAAAGGAAGGTTTGAACGACAGAGGTACAGTAGGCTATATCGGCCCTCGTCCTCCAATCGGCACACATCGGTATTTCTTTAAGCTTTACGCAGTTAATACCGAATTGTCTTTTGAACGTCCTCCTCAAAGAAAAGAAGTTCTCCGAGAAATGGACGGTTTTATCGTCGGTTCCGCACAGATTATTGGTCTTTACAAGCTGGCTGCTTAATCTTGTAAGTTATTTTGTGTGAGCCTCTATGGTTCGGTCAGGTTTGATTTCCTGAGAATGCTCTGCTTTGAAAAGCGGAAGCGTTATTTCGCAGGTAATACCTGACCCAAGTTCAGTTCGTTTGATTGAAAATTTTCCTCCGTGATTCTGAATGATGGATCTCACGATGGAAAGACCAATTCCTAACCCGGCACTTTTGCGAGAGGACATGGATACTTGGATTCTTTGCAGTTCATCATCTGAGACCTTGGACCCATTGTCTGCAATGGCTATTCTGCAACTATCTTTGTCCTCGTTAACAGCAAGAGTGATCTCCGGATTCTTAACATTTTGAGCTTCGAGAGCCTCCTTGGCATTCTTAAGCAGATTGTAGATTGCCAATTCAAATTCCAAAGGCGACAAACTGCAAACCGGCTCAGCATTTGATCGGAAAAAATTGATTGCCAAATTATCACAATGAAAGGCAAAGCGAAAATCTTGGATAGCTTCCGCTACTGTTCCGTTAACTTTCGATGGTGTTTTCTTTAACTTTCTTTCTTTTGCGTAATTTCGGACCGAGTTGACGATATCTTCAACTTTCTTGGTCTGAAAAATTATTTTTATTAGCATCTCGGTCAGAGTTTGACTGTCAAGTGCTTGTTTGTTTTGTGCTCGCAAAAGACCTTCGGCATAAGCTTGGACGGCCCCTAAAGGTTGAGGTAGTTCATGCGCAATCATTGAACTCATATGATCGATGGTGCTTATTTTTTGCAACGCCATCAAACGGGCTTCGGCCTCTTTCATAGCCCGATCGGTTTTGATTTTGGCTCTTAACGTAGCTACAAGCTGTTCAGACCTTCTTTTTAATTTCAGGTAAAGGAAGAGCGTCAGAGAAAGCAGGCCCAAAAGGAAAACTGCAAAAAGAAGGACTGCAAAACTGTACTTTTGAAGCATTTCTTTGAGAGTCCAAGGCCGGTAGTCAGAGAAGTGGCCTATCTTCAGCTCCTTGAAAAGACCATCAATTGAGCTGAGATCCATTTGAACCGACCATGAAGCGGTTCCTTTCGAAAATGGCATCTCAAGAAGTGCAGTAACTAACTTTCGTGTGAAGGCCGCATCGCTGTTTTTTGTAGAAGATAAGGTCCAATTCGGAAAGGTTCGAGTAGAGCTGGTGCAAGGAGACGTACTCGAGACTAACACCGGATTTACCTTCTCTCGAATTTCTTTATTTTGTGCGGACAAGGTTTCCCAATAGCAGCCGGGGAGCGCTACGACATCGGTTCTTCCGTCAATTAAAGCCTGCAGAAGATCTTCGGGATTTTTATTGAGGAAAGATACCGAGGAGAAGAATTTTTTAGGATCGTATCCGGCATAACTGATTTCTGCTAACGGCACAATGTGGCTAAAAAAAGCCTCAGGATTGTTGGAGGTAAAGCGTTTGCCTTTTAAATCGGCAAGCGTGCGCACGGTCATCTCCTGCCGAGTTAAAAAGACCGAGCCTAATTCATTTCTATCTGTTCCCTTTTTAGTAGGAGCGTAGATTAATAGCTCGCGAACACCGTCTTGTGAAAGAGAGCGAGCAAAGCCTGCCGAAGAAATGAAGTACTCGATTTTCTTTTCTTCTATCAGTTTCTTTAAGTGCGTAAGAGACACCGGCTGCATGAATTGGATTTCATTCGTGCCGAATTTCTGTTCCAGATAATTTTTAGTTGCTTCAAAGAATTCTTGCTCGTTGCTCGACATAGCACCGGTTCCGAGACTAACTACGTAAGTGGCTTGTGCCGGACCCGATAACAAAGCCAAAGGCAGCAATAAAAGCAAGAGAATTTTCGGCATAAAGATCTCCATATCACTGCCTCTATGATCTCATACCGGCCTATTAGGATTTTCACCTTTTTTAGTACTTAGGTACCAGGATCCTAAGTGATGGTTTCTTTATCTTGGAGCCATGGAAGTTCTCAAAACAAAGGAGAAAAAGGTGTCAGGATTGTCCAACAAGATATTAACCTTTTGTTTGCTGTGCGCGGTCCCGACTGTTTACGCTCAAAGCACGGTGAGTGTTTACGGTGTTGTGGATACGGGTTTCGGCGTTATGAAAGGCAAAGGTCAGCAGACTAGTGTTCAAGCCGTCTCGGGAGGAAATGCCGCAGTCGTTGGGGTCTGACGGAAAAGAAGAACTCGGGAGTGGGAATTACGTTAAGTTCATCTTGGAACAAGGCATCAAAGTGAATAACGGAGCTCCTCAAACCGCCGGTGTGCTTTTCGACAGAGATTCTTTACTGCTCGTCGGCGGGAAATGGGGCGAACTTGGTTTCGGCCGCTCGGGCTCTTTAATGGGCACCACCGGATACTTTGGGCAGTTTCCAAAGATGGGTGCCAATCCAATGGCAAGCAACTTCTTAGATGCTGCTCTTATTGGTTCTCTGGTTAATTCCGGAATGCTCAACAATTCTGTTACTTACCAAGTAAAGCCAACCAATTCAGTTACTTTGACGGCGCAATACTCAAACGGCATCTCCTCTGATGAGGATACTTGGAGTAAAAACAATCATTACTATGGTCTATCTGCCCAATACAAACAAGCTGACTTTAGCGTAGGAACTGTTTTTTACAGTGATCGATTACAGAAAAGCCGGAGCCAATAATGGGGCAGATTCGGAGCCGACTTATAACTTATTCTTGACAGCATATAAGATGTTCGGACAGTTTCGCCTAAACCTCGGATACCAACATGTTTGGAATTCTCGAAACCTGAGCGGCGGTCCTAATGCCTTTTATGCCAAAGATTTAGGTTTTGGAACCGCAGCTAAGGTCAAAGAAAGCAGGAAAGGCTTTAGATCCGACTCCTTTGTTATCGGCGGTAGCTATCCTGTAGGCGGAGGAAAACTCTTTGGCGCCTTCAAATGGAATATGGGAAAATGGCAGGGTGAAAGCATGAAGACAGATGCCGACAGGGACGGCGATCGTTGGGTCGCTTCTTTAAAGTACCTCTATCCATTGTCCAAGCGAACCTCGCTCTATGCAGTAGGCAGCTATGCCAGAGGAACAGGAATGTTCAAGAATGCTGAAAGCAAGGCGACTCGTTTAACAACAGCGTTCGGTGTGTGTCATAACTTTTAGTCTTTTGGGAGAAAAAAGTGATCGACCGCAAACTTCAGGAAAATTCAATCGTTCGTATTGTTGATGATGACGAAGGATTCGGAGACGCAATCCGTTTCATCCTCAAGACTGAAGGCTGGCTTGTCACTTTTTATTCTGACACCGCTTCGTTTTTGAAAAAGGACGATCCGGAAGTTCCGGCTGCATCATTTTGGATTACCAAATGCCTTTGGTGAATGGTTTGGAGTTTCAGGAAATGCTGGCGCATGAAGGTTATTCTCAGCCTATCATCTTTCTTACAGCTCATGCGGATGTAGACATGGCCATTACCGCTTTTAGAAAAGGCGCCGTTGATATTCTGAAAAAGCCTGTGTCAGCTGAAGTTCTGCTTGAAGCTGTTGAAAGAGCCGTGAAGACTGATAATGAAGAACGGCATAAGGATTATCGAATGGTCAGGTATCAGGAGTTCTACGACGCTTTAACTCAACGAGAAAAGGAAGTATTGAAGTTGGTTAATGCCGGATTGATGAACTACCAGATTGCTCAAAGGTTAGGATTGAGTGAGAGAACCGTAGAAACTCATCGCTTCAATGCCTATAACAAAGTCGGTGTCAGAGACCTAATACAACTAAGAGAGTTTATGTCGCATATAGAGGCGTAACGCTTTATTTCTCAATAGTTTTTTAAACAGTTAATTCAATTCACAGGGGACTGAAAAGGTCCTCTCAGGGGAAGTTTTTTCTCAAAATCTTCAAGGAGTTTATTATGTCCAACATTAGCAGAAGAAATCTTTTCAAGACAGCCGGTGCAGGTGTTCTTGCTTTTGGTTCCGGAGCTGTTCTTGCCCAGACCTCAAATCCTGCAAATCCGTACGTTCCTCAGAAGTGGGACGAATCCTATGATGTTGTTGTAGTTGGCGGCGGCGGAGCTGGCATGGCTGCTGCATTGTTGGCTGCACAAAACGGAGCAAAAGTAGTAATTATTGAAAAATTGCTTTTTGCCGGCGGTAATACAATGGCAGCTCAAGGCCAAATTAATGCAGCAGACCCGGTCCGTCAACCGAAGCAAAATATTGAAGATTCTCCTGAAAAGCATGCCGCTCAAACCTTAGCTGCCGGCGATTTCAGAGGCGATCCTGCCCGCGTCAAAGTCCTTTGTGATAATGCCTATAGCGTAATCACATGGCTTGAAGGCTTAGGAATGGAATTCAAGCCTACAGTTCATCAAATGTTCGGCGGTCTCTATCCTCGCGCTCACTCTCCTGCAGTTCCGAAAGGCATCGGTTATACAGGTGTTTTGTCTAAAGCCCTGAAGAAAGAAAACGTTCCTTTCAAGACCGGTTTCTCCGTCGTTGAAATTTACCGCGAACAGCCATGGAGCGGCGATGTCCTAGGCGTAAAAGTTCAAAACAGCAAAGGACAAGTCTTAAATATCGAAGCCAAGAAAGGCGTAGTTTTGGCCAGCGGCGGATTCTCCGGCAATCAGTATTTAAGAGAACTGCATGATCCGAGAACTGCCGGCCTCGGCACTGACAATCTTCCCGGCCATACCGGTGATGTAATGATGGCTGCAAATCGAATCGGCGGATATTTGATTGGTATGGACTTCATCCAGTCCACTCCGGGAGCACCGGCCGGTAAGAAGATGAAGATCATCTTGAATACCAATGTGGACGGTTCCATCTATGTAGATAAACGAGGCAATCGTATCGTTGATGAAGGCGCACGGCGCGATCATATCCGTGATGCAGTATTAGGCACACCGGAACGCTATGGCTATACAGTGGTTGATAATAATCAGTATGAGTCATACAACAGTGCCGTACATGATGCAGTTCAAAGAGGCATTGAAATCAACGAAGCATGGACAGCTCCGACTATTAAAGAACTGGCTGTGAAGATGGGCGTGGATCCTGAAGGTTTGCAGAAGACGGTAGACAGATATAACAACGTTATTATCAAAAACAAGGAAGATCCTGACTTCCATAAGGCACCGCGCAATCTCACAAGAAAGATTGAAAAAGGACCTTTCTGGGCTTGCTACACAGGCATGACCGTTCACCATACGATGGGCGGATTGAATACCAACACCAAGGCTCAAGTTCTGGACTGCACCGGAACTCCGATTCCTCGCTTATATGCAGCCGGCGAAATTACCGGCGGTATCCATGGAACCAACCGAGTCGGCGGTAATGCTCTTCTTGACTGCTTCGTCTTTGGCAGGATCGCGGGCGAAAATGTCGCTAAAGAAAAAGCCAGAGGTTAGTTCTTTAATCTAATTCAGCACAAGGACGGTCAGATCTATTGAAACTGCCGTCCTTTCGTTATTGAAGGGAGCTGCGCTGCTCAGGCTGTTTACAGCCGAATGAGACCGCTCTCTCTTTGATCAAAATCGGTAGGTTCATCACCCGAGATCTATTTTTCTTCTTATCTGCGAAGACAGCTGCAGCCTAAAAGTGAAGGCCGTTGAAGAAGAGCTCAGCTTCTACTTGCTGGTTTGCTTCTAAGTGGTGTCCTTTTGGATTCTTAATAATGGCCTGTGCATCTCTGAATGACGCAGAACGACCGCTTCCTTTTTGCAGCGGAAGGGCAATAAGATGATCACCCAAAGGAGCAAGCTGAACACAGATATCTCCGGCTTTTCCTTGGAAATTGAAGCCCATGATCGCTTCTACTTTCTTCACAGGAAAAGGTGTAGTCATGAAGGAAGACCAAATCTGAGGAAGGACAAATCGCTGAGCTAGACAAATAAAGCCGAGCGGATTGCCAGGTAGGCCGATAAGAATCGATTTGTTCATCTTTCCATATACAAACGGAAGGGAACTGGATAACCGGGTGCCGTCCTTGATAAGAGAACCGCCGGACATTTTGATAGCTTTGCGCAACAAATCGCTCTTGCCTTGACCTGTGCCGCCGACGGTAATGATAAAGTCAAAATATTGACCCAACGAAATGAGCCTCGAGGTAAGTTCTACCGCAGAGTCTTTTGCAAAAAAGACGGCTGTGTCGGTTAGTCCCAGACCATTCAGCAGATTAGAGAGATAAGTGGCATTGCTCGAATGCCGTCCTCTTTTGACTATTGACTCCGAACCTGCTTCAACAATTTCGTGTCCCGTGGCTAAAATTGCAACGGAAGGGCGTTTGTATACGGTTACTTCTTGAATCCCCGCTTCAAACAAAAGGGCCTGCTGCGCAGCAGCCAGCACCGTCCCGGCTTTGAGAATTAACTCGCCTCTTTGCCATTCGCTGCCTTTCGGCAAGACATTTTCAAGTGGATATGTGTCGAGACCGAATTCAGGATCGGACGGCTCTTTGTTAGAAACAACGGCGTCGGCCCTCTCCGGTAAATATCCTCCGGTGTTGATCCAGCAGTATGAATCGACTTCCAAGTACTTCGGCCCTTCGCCGTTAACGATTGCCGGAGATTTAAGCGGATAGTGCTTATCTTCGGTTGCAATAGCCCAGCCGTCTCTGGTTGCCACATCATAGGGTGGAATATTTTCTTGGCTGATAACGTCTTCCGCCAGTTCAAGACCAAAACTATTTGCCAAAGGAGAAGTGATTTTGACTTTTTCAAATGGCAACGGCGGACGGCTGAAAGGATAGAGTACAAAATTTCCGTTCATGACTTGGACGCAATAAACCTAAAACCGTTATTTTAGGCCGAGACACAGATAAATCTGTGAAGTAATCAGCAAATATGAGCTGATACAACTTGAAGTTCTTGGCTGTGTCGTCTTCTCTGTTTCCTCATTGACTTAAAAAAGTGACCAAAGTTTGATCTATATCAAACTACTCGAGCAGTTATCTGGCAGAAAATTGTCTCAGTAAAAAAGAATCGTTCCCCAGGAGATAAATATGCAGACTAGAGGATACTCTCTTCAGATGTCCTTCCTGATTGAAGTTTTTGGACGCAGGAAAGATGTAGTTATCAGTGCCCAAATTCAAGACACGGTTCGCAAGAGTTAGTACACAAGACCAATGAAGGCTAGTGCTTGAGGATGTAAGTTGTAAAGCGTACAAAACTGACAAAACCGAGTTCCACAGAAAATGTGATTTTGCTCTGTTATTCATTTATATCCTTTGACACTGTTGATGTTTTGGCCTTTATACGTGCAGGCGGAACGCTCGTTCCGGAGCATCGCTAAGAACCCTGTATCGGATTCAAATTTTCGATATTGCGAATAAAGCTAATCCGAAAGGATGATATTTGTAAATTTACAACTCATAATTTTTGAGTTACATGAAAAATAATTTAAAAAATAAATGAGTAAATAATTACTTGAAATTAATATAAATATTTTAATTAATATGCAAACATAGTCGATAAATTATATAAATTTAATGATTTTTTTAACTGGGAAAATTGTTAAAAGGAGCTTAAAACCTTTTCACTATTTATTTCTATTTGTTAAAATTCCTAACATTCTGTTACGTTTCATACAAATGTAAAGGTTTTCAGCAGTACTCCCCAAGACGGCAACAGTTAATTGTTGCGGAGAAATAAAATGAGTTCCATAAGAACCAATCACAATTCGGAAATTCAATGCATCGCCTCCGAGCGTGATTGTTCTGTTGTTCTTTCCTTTATTACCCCTTCCTTACGCACAAGATGGACTATTAAGCCTGTCGGCAGCAACGGCTGGTCCCTCCAAAGCAAATAATCTTTGCCACTCTTAAAGCCAGTAAGTTTCTAAAAAGCGGCACAAGCTCGAGTTTTAGAAGCTCTCCCTATGACGGATTACTACGGTTTTTCGTCCCTCCACCAGGAGAAAAATAATTATGTTTGATCTAAAAGACTTGATGTCCAAGGTCAATTTACCCCATGACATTACCCGACGCGGTTTCCTCGAGGTCGCATCCGTGACTGCTACATTGGCTGCGATGAACCAAGTACGAGCCCAAACCGGAACACGTCCTTACATCATTTTGCAGGCACCGGAAGGTTTAATCGTTGGTGATCCCTCTCTCTGTGTTGATTGCCAGCGCTGTGAAATGGCCTGTACCGAATATAACGACGGCAAAAACGACCCCGTTTTAGCCAGAATTAAGATCGGCCGCAATATTTGGTACGGCCCGGGCAACTCCGGTTACCGTCCTCTGCAGGGTGTTTGGGGCAACTCCACTGTCGTCCAGGATACCTGCCGCCAGTGTGCTCACCCGGTTCCTTGCGCCAATGCCTGTCCTCAAGGCGCCATTCAAGTTAATCCGGAAACCGGTGCAAGATTCGTTGTCGAAGACCAGTGCATCGGCTGCGGTTTATGTCAGAAAGCCTGTCCTTGGGACATGATGACTTTTGACCGCGAAGCGGAAAAAGCCAGTAAGTGCTTCTTATGCGACGGTGATCCGAAGTGCGTGAAAGCCTGTCCGGCCGCTGCTCTCGTTTATCTGCCTTGGAAAGATCGTTCCGGCGAACCAGGCAAGCGCCCTGTTCACGGTTATCTGCCGGAAGAAAACACCAAACAGTGTTCTGTTTGCCACGGTTAATTAACTGAAAGGAACTGAAATGGACAACACACAAAAAAGATATGGCTATACCGGTCAGGGCCTCCGCGTTAATTTAACAACCGGCCAGATTACCAAGGAGCCGACATTCCCGCGTTTCAAAGATGAAATCGGCGGAACAGCTATCGGTTACCGCGTATTTTGGGATGAAGTTCCTCCGAAGACACAGCCTTTAGACGAAGCTAATAAATTGGTTATTGCTCCCGGACCATTCTCCGGATCAGGTGCTCTTTGCTCCAGCCGTACTTCTATCACTACCATCTATCCGACTATCTACCCGATTCCGATGATCGCCAGCGCCCACATCGGCGGTGATTTGGCAGCTAAGTTGAAGTTGGCCGGATATGACTTCATTATCATTGAAGGAAAATCTGACAAACCTGTATATCTCTATATCGACAACGACGAAGTTGAAATTAGAGACGCTAAAGGCATTTGGGGCCAAGGCACACGCCGCGCACAACAGATGCTCGCCAATCAGACGAAGCCGACGGCCTCTGTAGCCGTTATCGGACCGGCCGGTGAAAACCTCGTTCCAATGTCTGTACTTATCAGCGCACGCCAGCACTCCGGCGGCGGTATCGGCAGCATTTTCGGTTCTAAGAAGCTCAAAGGTGTAGTAGTTAACGGCGACCAGCCGATTCACATTCACGCCGATAAACAAGAGTGGCAGAAGATCAACGAAAGAAATATCGAACTGTTCGGTTCTTTGAACCAGCACGTGGTTCCGTCTGCTCCTAATCCGCTGTTTGAGTTCTATGCACCGGGAAGCCGTTGGAACGGTATGCCGGGTAATGTATGGCAGAAGGCTAATCCGCCTATTATTCTTTCTGAAGATATGCGCAGTCCTAACCGCATTTCTTATCGTTGGTGCGCCAGCCAGTTCTTCCTTGGCAAACCGCAAGGTTTGAAGATTAAGGTTAGAAATAACGGCTGTTACGGCTGCCCGCTCCGTTGCTACGCTATCGTTGAAGATGATGAAGCTGCTGCCCGCTATCACATCAATAAGATGACCGAACAGACCTGCATGTCTCTGTATTTCGGCCGCGTGATCTTTCCGAAGATTGCCGCTAAACGCGATTTGCCGGCAGCCCGCCAAGCTTCCATGGTAGGTATTCAGGTGATGGATGACCTTGGTGTTTGGTGCAACTACGGTCAGCTGCACCGCGACTTCAAGAAGATGTACGTAGAAGGGCGTTGGAAGAAGGTCCTGCCGGAGAAGGAATACAACTCCATTCCATGGCAGAAGATTGAAGACTGCGACGCCTCTTTCTTAATGGATCTCTTCACCCGTATCGCTTACAGACAAGGCGAAATGGGCAAGTGGCTCGGAGAAAGTACCGCTTATATGCTTGATCACTTCGGCATCCCTGAAGATGATTGGAGAAATGATAAGTCTACGAACTACTGGGCTTTGAGCCATCCGAAACATCATGCTAATGAAGATGACGGACAGGTCGGAACTGTTTTGAACTGCCTGTACAACCGCGACCCGATGAGCCACGGTACCGTTAACTTCACAAGAAGCGGCTTGCCAATCGGCGTTAAGAAGACAATTGCCGAACGCTTCTGGGGTAGCGGAGATGCCGTCGATGAGATCGGCGACTACACTCCGACAAACGAAGCTAAGATGCGCCGCCTCCGCTGGGTTATCTGCAGAAAAGAACTTCACGATATGTTGGGTCTTTGCTCTTGGATGGCTCCGTGGGTTGTTTCTCCGAACAAGTCTGACAACTACATCGGAGACGATGACATGGAAGGCAAGGTCTATCGTGCTTTAACAGGCAGAAAGGACACTGCTCAACAGTTAGACAACGCCGGTTTCAGAGCATTTACTCTTCACCGCGCTTACACAATGCGTCAGATGAATGAGCTGAATATGCGCAAGAAACACGACTTCTATCCGAACTGGATTTTCACAGATCCGAAGAATCGTCCTGCATTTACGAAAGGCACGATCAGAATGGATAAAGACGATATCGAAAAGAGCTTTGATATTTTCTTTGAAATGGTTGGCTGGGATCCGAAGACCGGTGCCCCGACTGAAAAGGCCTACAAAGAAATGCAGCTCGACTTCGTTGTCCCTGTCATGCAAAAAGAAGGTTTAATGCCTGGAAAGTAGAGCAATAGTATGAATTGTCCTGAAAACAAACTCTCAACAAATACCAGCCAGTTCAAATCTGACATCGTATTTCTTGTTGACTTAGTCACAGAACACAGTTCCAAGGTTCAACTTGTCACTGTTGAAGAGCTCCGGGCAGAGTTTCTCGAACGGGCTCCGAATCAGAAAATGCTGACCGAAGAGGAAGCGAAGACTGAAATTGACACTATTCCTTATAAGGAAAAAGAACTGCGCAATTCTGCTGACGACAGTCCGGAAGGAAAGGAACGCCGCAGACTGATTTCCAGAAGAAGAATGCTTCACTCTCTGTTTAACGGAGAGCTGAGCGTAAGAGATCTGGAAAAACAAGAAGGCGAACCCGAAGAACTTAGAGAAGTCACTCCGGAATATTTCGACGAGGTCTACGCTGAAGCTCTGAAAGGTCCGAACAATATTGAGGAATTCGAAAGCTGGGACGGAAAACGGTATGTACATTTCCTGCCGCTTCTTTCCAGTTCTTTCGCAAGACTCATGTCTGCTCAGAACAATCCTTATCAGCTGATATTGAATACGGTTCGTGAAAGCTCGCAGCTGTATCCGAGACCGGTTGGAATTTTTTCCTTTGAGTTTGCTCCGTTCAACCTCGACCCGAAAGTCATCCAAGATGTTTTGGATAAGGTCGCTAAGGACCCGAAGGCAAAGGATATACGAGTTGCCGAAACCTCAGCCGGCTCTCTGTATCTCTATTCTTCCGATTACTTGGAAGATGCCTACGCGGACTTCTTGGCCGAGGAAATGGATCAGGGCGAAGCAGAAATGCTCTAGTAAAGAATGCCGGAGTTTTGAGATTTCAGGCTCCGCAACATAGGTGCGAAAATACCATGCTTACGAAATTAACCACTATAGCTCTTTCTTGTTTGGCAGCGTTTGGAGTTTCTGCCGTATTTGCCCAGGAAGGCGGCTACAAAGTTGAACAGATTAATATTCCTGAAAAACCGGAATTCATGCAGTCCTTAGGCATTGCCAAAGATGCGCAGCCTAAGCTGACTAAGAAAGAAAAGACATTGCTGACTCAGCAGGCTTATCAAGAAAAAGCCGATCAGCACTTTATGACAGTGCACTCTCAGAAAGGCGTGAGCTGTGTTTCTTGTCACGATCCGAAGGGCAAACAAGGCGTTGCTTGGATGGCCGTTGTTTCTAAGCCGGCAATTCGTCAGAGCTGCCAAGACTGCCATACCGTTCAAGCCGAAGTCTTTGCGCATACCGATACTCATGACAAGATCGACTGCATCGCTTGCCATATGCCGAATATGGCCTCTGCCGATGACTACTCAACCGATCAAAAGGCTGCTGGCCCAAAGGCTCTCAAACGCCTGCATACATACAAGATCAATGTTGATCCGGCCGCTTCCACAATGGTTCAGGAAGAAGTCGACACACCAAAAGGCAAAGTCAAGGCCTACGTTCTTGCTAAGAATGAAGACGGCAACGCCTTTGTGGATTTGATGTGGAGCTGCGCAAGAAATTCTCCTGCCGACTACACCGTCTTCGAAGGGAAGGGATGCCACAACGAAGCCACTTCTAAACTAGATCAAGGTCTCGTTTACCAAGATCAGAAAGAAGTCTACGGCGAAGTGATGAAGTGGCAGACTCCGATCAAAGAAGGTTACGAAGAAGTTGCAGGCGCCATTCCGCGCATCAGAAAACTTCTTGAAGTTACCCGCTTAAGTCCGGCTGATCAGACCGAAGCTCGTTTGCTGCTGGACAAGGCTGATGATATTGCAGCAATGATTCAGAAAGACGGATCTTGGGGCGTTCATGCACAGAATTACCTGCTTGACCGCGTTCAGACTGCCAAAGCTTACATTGCCAAGGCACAGCAAATCATCGACAAGGGCGGTTACACCAAAGTCGTAGCCAAGTAAGGTTGGGACGGTTCGGGACATATCCCGAACCAACCTCTCCCTTATGAAGATTAAGCGGTTAAAACCGCCAAGGAGGTACATTGTGAGTACTTTAAACAGAAGAACAATTTTGAGAGGCGCTGGCGCCGGTTCTCTGTTCGTTCTCACGCTTGCCGGTTGTTCTCCAAAATCAGAAACACCTCAGAAGTCCGGAGATAAATCTCAAAAAGCTGCTGAGGCTGATAAGACGAAAGGACAACCTGCAGCCGGCTCTGCACAAAAAACGCAGCTTCCAATCCTCATTATGTTTTGGTGTTCAACCAGAACAAGTGCGTTGGATGCGGTGAATGTGTAGAAGCGTGTAGCGAAGTTAATAAACTGCCTCCGGGTGTTCATCGTATGGTTCTTGAAAGACAAAATACGAGAGTTCCCGGAACAGCCTGTCCGTATTGCGGAAAGATTGAACCGTGTGATTGTGAACGAGTTTACGTCCGCGTTTCTTGCCAGCAGTGTCTGGATGCACCTTGCGTTCGTGTCTGTCCGACACAGGCTGCACATAGAGATGAAGTCACGAATATCGTTACGATGGATCCGGACAGATGTGTGGGTTGCAAATACTGCATTGCGGCTTGCCCCTACAACGTCCGCTTCATTAATCCGACGACAAAAGTCGCTGAAAACTGTGACTTTTGTCTTCAAACTAAATTGGCTAACGGTGAAGATCCGGCCTGTGTTTCTAAATGCCGTTACGGCGCTCTGGCATTCGGTGACGTCAACGATCCGAATTCTTATGTCAGCAAGCTCCTTAACGTCAAGGACACTGTCCGTGTAAAACCTCATCTTGGAACAAATCCAAGCGTGAGATACATCCCCGTTACAAAGGAGAGCATCTAAATGGACGGTACTATTACTTTTACGACCGGTTTATCCGAGGGGATTGCTTGGCCTTGGCCAATCGCGGTTTATCTGTTCCTAGCAGGCATTTCCGGGGGAGCTGTGGCAGTTGCTTTGATGCTTAATTTCTTTAAGCATAAAAGCGACGTCACTCCGATCCTGAAGTCAGCCAGCATCATTGGTTTGGCTACCATTCTCTTAGGTATGCTTTGTTTGGTCCTTGACCTGACAAATCCTCTGTATTTCTGGAGAATTTTGGTCTATTACAACCGACAAGCGTTATGAGTATCGGCGTCATGCTGCTGCTTTTCTACATACCTCTGGTTGCCGTGTTGTTTGTTATGTGCTTTGCAGATACATTCAGCACTTGGCCGCTGTTGGGTTGGATCAAGCCTGTGTGCGAAGAGCTGGAAGCGTGGAAAACTTGGATTAACTCGATTGTTATGGTTTTAGCCCTTGCGATCTGCGCCTATACAGGTTTCCTGATTTCCGCACTTATTCGTTTCCCTCTTATCAATACAGCCGTGCTGCCTGCCTTGTTCGTTGCCTCCGGTATTTCTGCCGGGATGGCTGCGACGAAGATTTTGGCGGCTTGGTTCTTCGGAGCCAAAGAAACTGATCCTGACATGCACGCAATGCATCAGGCAGAGTGGCCGGTCATGGCAACGGAAGCTTTCTGTTTGTTCATGATTGCGATTGCTCTTCTGAGCGGCAACGAATCTGCCAAGTTGGCATTCAGTGCCTTTACTGAAGGCGTCTGGGCTGTTGTATTCTGGGTCGGTGCGGTGTGTGTCGGTTTCGGCGTGCCATTACTGGCTTCCATTGTGGCCGGATCTAAACCGGAATCCAAGATGTCATTCTATTTTGCCGGTCTTTGCGCCATCGGCGGCATGATGTGCCTGCGTTTGTTTATTCTCTATGCAGGACAGATGAACACATTGGTATAGAGGCGAAAACCAGAACTTAACCGTTCGGAAAATAAAGAAAAACTCTCCGTTTGGTGGAAAAACAGGCGGAGAGTTTGATTTTTGGCTCCAAAATGTCGATGTTTTGGGAACTGTAAATGCATTAAGTGCACGATGCACTCGATTAGCCGGCAAAATGAACGGTGCAGTAAGGCCGTTGTCAGCAGGAATCGACCGGAACCTTCTGCGATAACAAGCTACGGCTTTGGTAGTAGCGGTAGGAGTCTTGTTTGTTCACAAAGAGGAGGAGCGTACGAAGATCTCCTCAGCAGAAATTTTCACACTAGTTCTCTTCCCTGAGGAGCGGAGTTAAGCCATTGTTCGTCTTCCAGGCTTTGTGTGTTTTGGGTTGCTCCAAATTTGTCTAACAAGTCATTCAACTTCGTTCTCTTTCTTCTTGTCTTTGATGATGTAAGGATGACCTCACCAGTCCTAATTTCCCAGGAAAGTTCGTCTCCAATTTCTACTTTCAAAAAATTACTTATGAAAGGAGGAAGGGTCGTAATTGCAGATCCTCTGGGTTTTCTCACTGTCGTTGTTGTTCGCATGACTAATTTCCTTAATAGGTTATCCAAAAGGATAACCCAAGTTAAGAACTATGGTCATTCTAAGAAAAGCAGCGAAGGAGAGACGCTCTCCGTTTGCCGGAAAAACAGGAGGGGGAAGGTGATTTTTTTGTATCTTTGTCAAGAAGATTCGAGCTGGAAGGCATTCAATAACAGGGGCACTAAACACCTGCACTCCTGTTATTCTGGGAGTGTCCGAAATTTTGTGTCTGTCCCAATTTCATAATGTAGTTTGTTTTCCCGGAAGGCAGTTCGCTTGTGGAACGTAGTGGAACAAGCGAACTGCCTTCCCGAGGGCTTCGCCCATCCCATCCATTTTATCCTTGTTTGAAGCGATCTCCAAACATCACAACGAACTGGAGCATTGCCTGACGCCATCTAAATACTGATTTGTTCCAGTCTTTGGTGGCATTCTTTATTGCTAAAAATACCAGTTTGTAAACTGAATCATCCCTCGGGAACATTGTTCTGGTTTTGATTACCTTCCTAATCGAACGATTCAACGCTTCAATACTGTTGGTTGTATAGATCAGCTTTCTAATTTCCGGAGGAAAGTTAAACAAGGGAATAACTTGTTCCCATTGATTCAGCCACATCCCCTTGATGACACTGTAGCGTTTACCAAGCGTAGATTCGGCAAAATCTTCAAGTCTGTTTCTTGCCTCCTCCGCATCAGCTGCCCCATATATTCCCTTGAGTTGACTCAGCACTCCTTTCAAGTCCTTATAGGAGACAAAAGCCGTTGAATTTCTCAGCAAATGCACAATACAAGTCTGATGTATCGTCTTTGGGTATACGGTTTCTATGGCCTTTGTCATTCCTTTAAGACCATCTGTTACTGCTATCAAAATGTCATTGCAGCCGCGAGCTTTGATTTCATTGAATACGCTTGTCCAGTATGCGGCCCCTTCATTGTCTGACAGCCACATCCCGAGAACTTCACGGGAGCCGTCGGCTCTAACGGCCAAGGCAAGATACAGGGCTTTGGGCGTAATGGTATTGCCGTTTTTTACTTTTACTCTCAGAGCATCAAAAAAGACCACCGGATAAAAGTCTTGCAGAGGCCGACTCCTCCATGCACGCACGTCCTCTAACACCTCGTCGGTCACTCTGCTTATGAATTCTGCACTTACTCCAACTCCGTAAATTTCCTTCATATGGGCAGAGATCTCACGATTGCTCATACCCCTTGCGTACATGCTGATGATTTTGTCATCCAACCCTTTTAAGTGTCTTTCGTATTTGGGAACGGAGATCGGTTCAAAACTGCTTAGTCTGTCTCGAGGAACTTCTATACGAACTTGGGCATTGTCGGTGATGACCGTCTTACTGCTTGTCCCATTTCTCTTATTGACCGGCTCAGGTTCATCCTTTGCTTCTTTTGAGACAGGAACAATTTCTCCGTTTTTTGAGATGAAAATCCATTTCGCTTTCCAGGCATCTTTCAAGAAACCGTTTCATTACCTCTTGAACCATGCCGCTTACTTCTTCTGAGCTCCAGCCGATTTTGCCAGTGTTAGCTAAGGTTTGATCAATGTACTTCGTTAAAAAAGCGTCGGCCTCACTGAGAGGTTGCTTTACTCTTCTTGCCATCTTTGATTCTCCAATCCCTTGCTTAGAAGTTTAACTACTCTCCAAACAAAGGAAAATTGTTAAATCGGACAAGACACAAAATTGCTTACATACTCGTTATTCTCGGATGCTTATTGTCTAAAAGCTATATCTGTATTTTGCCTGAAGGACTTGATCTACTCTGCCATAATCGCCGGAGCCTAATCCATAGTTCAGTCCAAAACTATGATTTCCTCGGGCCACTTCAGCTCCTAACTTAGCTGAGTACATAGCATTGTTGGCAACTTTGGAATCGAAAACATCCGTGACGGAACCTCCTTCTACGGCAAACTTGTTCGTTGCCTTTTGGCTTCCAAATGTCGGCAAAATTTGGACATCGATATAGGGAGTAAATCACTGAATGCACAATAGGTTATATCATTCTCAGAAATTGGAAGGGATCTCTATAAAAATGGGTGCAAAATTTCTATCGTGGTAGCTCAATCAAAATATCAATAAAACGGATAGGAGCCTTAGTAAGAAATCTGCAGTAGACAAGGCTCTTTTGAGTCTCATCTACTGCAACGATAGATCCTGGGATCAAGCTTCGTTTAGAGGTTTATGAAAAATCAGAACTGGAAACGATATTTAACTTGGACTGTTTGATCTACGCGTCCCATGTTTCCTGCTCCAACTCCGTAGTTGACTCCTAAAGCATGCTTGCCCTTCGAGGCTTCGATTCCAAGTTTTCCGCGGAACATTGCGTTATTAGCAATTCGGACATCAAAAGAATCGAGAGTACCGGTTTCTTGCAGACCGACCTTGTTTTTAACTTTTCTATCCCGAAAGTTGGAGCAACAGTAACGTCCATGAAGGGTTTTACCTTGACGCCTCCTTGTGTGCTTAAGTTCGCGTTTAATGCTGCACCAATGGGAACAGAAACAAGATTGACGTTATCCGCCTTGTAAGTCATTCCTCCTGCATTGAAACTGTTGAGTTTCAAATGGGTGTAACGTACGCCCACATGAGGTGTGACCGTCACCGCTTCATTTAACGCCAGAGGTTTTTCTGCAAGAAGACTTAAACTGAATGAGGTGACGTCCGGTTTTCCTTTGTACCCGTTCTGTTTGATTTCATTTTTGGTTTGAAGAAAGCCGAGAGTACCAACAAAGTTTGCGTATTGGGCCGGCACGACACCGTAGAGATTGAGACCATAATAGGAAATATCGTTCTTTATTCCGGAGGCCGCACCCTGACCTCTGACAGAGCCTTTGCCAAAACTTCCTGCCAGGCCTAAGGTATAACCGTTTTCAAATGAATAGTCGCCTCCTAAGGTCACGCCGCCTAAGTCGCTCTTATATCCAAAGGTTTCAGTTCCTGCCTTGTAACGGTTTGCTTTGCTGAACATCCCGTTTACATCTATCCAGAGATCGGCTCCGGAAGGTTGGTGCGAATAAGCGGCGAGGGTTGAGCCATGGAGATTCAGAGAATCTTGAATAAAGTCCGAAGTTGTCAGAGCAGCAGTCTGAGCTCCTGAACCAACTCCCATTAAGGCAATTGAGTTAAGTGCTTTTTCGGCTTCCTGATCGCTAAGATTGTTCAGTGAATTTAGAATCTCATTAACACGATCAGCACCGAGTCCTTTTTTGCCTTCAGCTACTGCAAGAACTGTGTTTGGAATTAAAACATTCGAGATTGGGTTCAAGTTTGCTTCGGTGGCAACAACAAACTCTCCGTTCTCATCTAAGGAAATCTTCTTGAGATCAATAACTCGATTGGATGCCTTGATGACAGTTCCTTCGTCAATAGACATGCCACCAAAGCCAGCAGCTAAGTGAATATTCTTGCCAGTTTGCGCATTATTAACTAACAAGAACCGTGGAACCGGCTTCTGTTTTAAATGTCATAGCCCTTTGTCCGTTGACCATCGGCTTGTCATTAGAACCATCGATAATTAATGCGCTGTTTTTCTTTACTACCACTCCATTTTCCGGTCGGATAGTTGCAGCGTTATTTTCTGCAGTTCCATCAATTAGCAGAGAATTAGTCACGGTCACGGGTTTCGCAATGTAAGCGGCAGCTTTAATATCGTTGGAACTTAAAGAATGACCTCCGCGTTCAATAGCTGTTAACGCCATTTGAGGATCCTGGCTTCCGAGAGTTAAAGCAGAGTTCTGTCCTACCACAATCTTGGAATTAATTTCTGAAGGATTTTCAATGGCTACAAGGCTCGGCGCCTCATCCCAGTTAGGATCGAGATAAAGCATACCACCTCTTAATTCTGCTGAAGAAGCAACAAGAGTTCCTTTAAGAACTTCTAGGCGTGAACCGTCAGTAAGACCTAGGCTGTCTGAGTAAACTTCTCCTTTGCCCGTCAGTTTTAACACACCTTGTTTTCCTGCGTCCTTGATGTTTAGCTCATCGAGTTCTACTTTAGAGCCAGCAGAGACACTCAGCTCATTAAATTCAGAGAAGGATCCGGCAAATTTGCCATTAAATCTATTTTCTTCATCACCAAAAGCAAGGGTTGAAGTATTTTCTACATTGCTTCCGTCGATATGGCCCTTAAATCCGATATCGGACAGGAAAGTTACTTTTGCATTGCCTTGGACTTTTGCAGAAGCGGCTTCTGTTCCGTTCTGAACTACGCCCCCAGCATAAATATTCCCTGAGATGGAACCTCCTGCGATAACGATGTTGCTGTCTCCAGAAACGTCTGCTACAGCAGTCGGGCCGGAAGCGAGTCCGCCTCCGACTACATCCTTAATCGAACCTCCCGCGACCAAGACGTAGGTATCTCCATCGACCAAAGCTTTCGATGCCATTTCTGCATTAGAAGTCTCCGCAAAGCCACCGCCAATGACAGTTTCAGAGATCTTGCCTCCAGAGATGACAACTCGAGTTTCTCCTTGAACATTGCTGACAGGTGCATCATCGTTAATTTCTCCAGTGATTGGCTTTTCCATATAGAAAGTAGAATATCCGCCGCCCACTGCAACATAAGCCTCACCTCCGGAAATAATGGCACTAGATGTGCCAAGAACGTAAGATTCTCGTTTCCCTTGTTCAGTCGTGTAGTAGCTATAATCTGTCAGGCTGCCGCCAATAACGAGAAGGCTTTCTGCATTTCCCCCGTTTTTTAACACCGCCGTGGAACTTCCTTCAGAGAAATGATGCCCATTTAGCTCAAAGGTTCCTGAGTCATCCAGTTTGCCTATGACACTGCTTCCGAACCAGTTAGAGTTATTCCCTCCAACTAGAAAACCGTCTATATTTCCTCCATCTACTTCTATAAAGCTGTTTCCTACCGCTAGCGTGCTATTTTGGTCTCGCTTTACAGTCCCGCTGATAATTCCTCCTCCAAAAGCTTCCGCAAGAGAGGTATTTTCTCCTTCAATACGAACATTCGTAAATCCGACGTAGGAAAGGGAGTTCTTATTTCCGTAGGATTGCATTGCCCCAAATACTTGAGACCCGGGATTGTGAGTAACCGTACCGTCCAGATTCTCAATATCTTTTCCAGCAACATTGCTGACTAAAACATTTGACGAAGCTACTAACATGGTTGACTTGGTGGTAGCTTCCATTCTTCCGGCCCCAAAAACGCGTCCGCTGTATCTATTGGTCCCGGAAGTCCATCCATCTAAGGCCGAATTTTTTACGATGGAAACAGCATTTCCTGATTCAAATTGAGTGTTGTCAGTTTCATAAATAAAGCCGGCACCCAAAACATCTGCTAGAAGAATAGAGTCGTGGACTTCAATTTGAGTATCTCCATCGCGATAGTTACCTTGTGACTTAATGTTTGAACCAGCATAGAGTTGGGATTTTTTAACCCCATTTTTTGTATCTATAAAGCCTGCAAACACGTTTCTAATTAAAACTGAAGAACTTGCAGTAACGGTAGAATTCAGTCCTCCTCCAAATGCATTCAAATAGACCATTTGGTTTCCGCTGCCGGCCAAAGCGTCGTTAGCATTTTTATTACCAACAAAGTTCTTCGAACTTCCATCAATTACAAGCTTGGTTTGTTCTGTCTGGGCGTTGCCCCCGTTTAAAGCCGCGCTACCGGCATATATGGATTTGCGGACAGAATCTCCTTTAGCGTTGTAGAAATTTAAGTTGCCTCCGGTAAGAACCAGTTCGACATATCCGGCAGAAGCAGAAGAATCTTTCCCGTCAGCAACACTCCCTCCATAAATTGTTTCCACATTCGTAAAATCACCGTTTGAAATTACGGTAGAAATTTTGTTGTCGCTAACAGTTAGAGGCTTGTCATTGTTACCATAGTTTTCGGCATAGCTCCCCCCAATGAACTTTCCGTTAAAAATACCTGAATCGATAATATTTGTGATGGAATCAGAGCTGGATGATGAGGAAGCTGGACCTCCTCCAGGATGCCCTGTGGCCTTAATGTAATTTCCGCCTATGAAGGCTTTCTTAACGAGGGTTCCTTTTAAGCGTGCCGGACTCAAAAACAACTAGGTTAGCGTTGGAAGCTTTACTTCCTCCAATAATATAGTCGGCCTCTGTGTTGTTGACTGTCGTATCAGCAGTACCTAAAACAAGAAGAACTTCTTTTTCATTAGCTGGCAACACTCTGGTGTGGAAGCCTCCGATGATTTCATCCAGTGTCACTCCCGAAACAGCCACTTGAGAGGAATTTATCGTGAAGTTAGACTTAGGGGGATCTTGGGTGGTCCACTCCTTCGCACCAACAACTTTAGTAGAAGAGGTAATGTTCGGAGTCTGTTCATTGACGTTGACTGGAGCGCCCTCACCAATAATGTTCCTGCTTGGCGAGTTGGGAATGGCGGTAGGTGAGGCAGCCGCTAGAGAGGATTCTGAAAATTGTGCGTAGGCAGAGCTTGCCGGGCCGTGCCCGAATAAATATTCTGTTCCAATCCATGACCATTCAGATTGAGCAGTTATACTCTGATTAGGAGTGAAGTCTTGGGTAAAAGGTTCTGCTGACAACTCCCCCCCCTCCTAAACAGGCGCTGCAAGCTAGGGTAAGTAAACTTAGTTTTCTTTGGACTGAGAAAGTCTGTAGTGTTTTCATTTTTTTCCTCGTGCCTCAGCTTTTCTATTCTCTTGTTATGTTTTCAAATGAAGCTCTGCGTCTTCTTATTGAATGAAAAATTGTTTAGTTTTCGGCGCTGTTCCATCCTCGGTCAGGAGTTCTTATTAAGAGCAGTTGAACTTTCTGGAGATCGAAAGAAATGTAGAAAAGTCGCAAAAAACTGGTTGAAAAATTCTTGTTTGGAGTTAATTTCTAAATCAAAGAATTAACTTGAAAGTCGACGCGGCAACTTGGAGAAGCCAGCCATTCATTTCCTTTAGACAGGAATGCATAAAAGAAGAGTCTTTTGCTGGTCTTCCTGCAACGTTCCACGGCTTTGGATGTCAAGAGATACATCGACATCAGGCGTTGTGCCCTGTTGTCAAGCCGATGGAGAAGAGATGCGGTTCTCTGTGAATAAGATAAACAAACAGAAAGCTTCTTCATGGGTGATATAGGTTCCTTTTATCACGTGGTTTCAGCTTTTCTCTGTATATCTTTTAATTATTTTTTTCATTTTATCTCAGAGTAAAGTTTATCATCAAATGGGTTTACCCCTGCTTTTGGATTTCTTAAAGATGCGCTAATTATTCATTTGGTGCTTAGTTCTGTGTTTTTATGGACCCCTTTCCTCTCTGGCTTTCAATAGGGCGATGCAAGAAGGGAAGAGCCAAGGTTTTGGCCTGTTGTCAATGGAGAGGCCTTTAAGAAGAGAAGGAACTCCAAAGATTTTTCTGATTCTTTCCGGAAATTTTTCTTATTTGTGTATTTTTTGCAACAGGCGTTGTTCATAGATTAATGATAGACAAGGCCTAGATGCATAAAAATTTTAATTATCAATGGTTATTGCATATTCTTTGTTTAGTTTCTAAGAATTTTATTTAGTTTCTAAGAATTTTGTTTGGATGGGTAAGGGAAAAACCGAGATGGAAAAGAAGCACATATAGAGAGAGTTGTAATAGACTGCTCGAAACGAGGGATACATAGGTATGAAAAAAATTACATCAAAAACATCTGTTTACCCCCCCCCACCGTTGGGGTAGCGGAGTCCAAAAAAATTTCGGATTAACTCTTACAGCAAAAAGTTTTTTACGACTGAATCTGTCTCGATTTGGCTTCAACAGCTCGCAGATACTTCCAAATAGTTCTATTTGTCCTTGTTTCAGCTATTGCCAAAAGGCCATGGCTAGATATTTTCGTGCGGCTTCTCAGTTCGCATTTCCATTCTTCGCAGAGAAGGATTTAACTACGAAATTATTTTCCTCACGGCAAAAGATTTACCAATTGGTTTATCGGTTGCTTACTACACGTTTACTAACTCGTTATCAATTAGGTGCAGTATTGTCAAGCGGCAACTCTGAAGATCCCATAACCGACAGATTTTATGACCCACTAAGTTGTTCAAAACTGTCTGTTAGTGGATCTTGAGTTGGAGGGGTAGAAAGCCAATTGGTTTCTGCTTCTTGGAGATCTTGAAGAATGAGGCAGTTTGAATCCACTGAACTAATTGCAAAAGCTGAGGCCCCGATGAGAAACAAGTTTTCAAGGAAGGAAAAAATTACATTTGAAGCACAAACGCTCCTCGTATAAGAGGGTAGGGACGCTCAATAAAAGGGATGGCTGCACTTTGAACAGGTTGTTGTATTTGTAGTAGTTAGGCCAAATAATTTTTAATTTATCTCAGCTTTTCTATGTTGGTCGGAGCTTGAAATCTTGCGGTTTCAGGCTCAATTTTTATGTGTTTTTCGCTGCTTATTGGAGGGGTAGCAAGGATGCTTTCTTCTTATAACAGTCACAAAAAACAGAGCCTCCCGGTAATCAGTGGAGACTATGATGTTGTGTAGACCGAACCTTCCCGACTCGATTCTCTCTAATCTTGGCTCTAGAAGAAATGTGTCAGACCGATTGCTTCTTCAAAGGTAGTTGTCTTAACTGCCGGAGAGCTTCCGTAACTTTGTCTTGCATAATTGGCGTTGAATAGGAAGTAAAGATTAGTTCTTTTGCTAAGGGGATAAGCATATCCGAGAGAAGCTCCTGTCATATGACCACGCCTTTCTTGATCAAGTGTCGCTGAACGGGTTTTGCTATATCCGACGGCGGCCATAGCTTGGCCGCCCCGATGACATATTCAATGCCTCCCAAGACTGCATACCCGTTCAAGTACGCTTGTTGATTCCAAAGAAGGTTGTAGGTGGTTATCCATTTGCTGTTTGCATGCCAAAAAACTTGCGCTCCGGAGTAAATTTCTAATTTGGAGTACTTAACGGATCCGCCGAAAGTTACCGTGTAAGCTCCTTTAGGTTTTATACCGGCTGCATTTTTCGAATATGTCAGATGGTCTGTCCCGAGGTTGAAATCAACCTTTTTATTGTTGTATTGAAATCCAATTGCATAGTATTGGCCGGTGGAACTTTTACCTTCCTCGCCATGCTGGATTCCTGCTTTGTTTGGATCGATGTCTTCCAGTCCGTCAACATCGCGTGAATACTGTAAAAGGAGTCGGGTATTTTGTAACGCAGGTGAACGGTAGGACACTGAGTTGTCTACACGCTGGAAATTGAACATGTAGTTGTAGGAAGTCACGGCAAATTGACCGCAGGAAGTGCCGAACGGCGAATACCACGCGGCTATTGCCATTGGACCGGCGCCGCTAGTGATGGCTCCAATGCGCCCGAAGTAAAGTTCACCGAAAGGTCCTTTGACATTCAAACTGGATTCGCGTCCGAACAGTCGCCCCATCGTTTGCTGTCCGTTATCATCCTTAAATCCGGCATCCAACACAAATCCTACGGAGTAACCGCCTCCTAAGTCCTCGATGCCTCTGACTCCCCATCGTGCCCCGCGATAAACTCCGGAACGCAGCTCAGTTTTATTTTGCACAGTCTTCTTACCGTCGAGGTTCTTTTTTTGATATGTGTGGACCAAGCCGTCGTCGACCACTCCAAACAGCGTGATGTGACTTTTATCTTGAGCATTGGCCGAGGCAAGCAACATCGGTAATAAAGCGGAGATAAGAATAAAAATTTTGGAAGACATGATTCATCCTTTGACGACGCAGTTTTTCAAGAATCTCGATAACTTTGAAGGAAGAAAAACCCGCCTCAGATTCAATGAGTGAACTTTGGGACGGGTTTTGATTGGACTATAGGAAGTGCTTATTTTTCTTTAGCGGCATTTTCACCTGCGATACGGCCTGAGGTGTAAGCGAGGCCTAATCCTGTCCCGGATGTGTAGACTCTGCGGTAGAAAGGACGGTTGGCGGTTTCGCCGCCGGCATAGAGTCCTTTGATGACGGAGCCGTCAGCTCTTAAAACTTGGAACTTGTTGTTGGTTTGAAGGCCGCCGATCGTGCCCATTGTCGACGGAATAACACGGACGGCGTAGTAAGGAGCCTTGTCTACCGGGACCAAGAATTCCGGCTCTTTGTTTAAGAGAGTGTCTTTTTTATCTTTGCAGGCTTGGTTGTACTGTTCCATGGTCGCCCTAAGAGATTGCTGGGAAACTCCCATTGCTTTTGCTAAATCTTCCCATGTATCTGCATGAACCACAATTGCCGGGTCATTGAATTTAGAAAGAAGTTCATTTTTGGCTGGATCTTTACTGTCAAGAATAGCCCAAGCAGCTTTCTGAGCAGCGATGGGATCAACAATGTACGGTAAATCTTCCTTTACGAAACGTTTGCCGTCCTGATTGACGAAAACATCATCTTTGAAGACGTTTTTAGTCTTTAATGTGTCATTTAACTCACGTTTTGTGGAAACGGGACTAATCCCCATGACCCAGCCGTCTTTAAAGCCGGCAGCCCCAATCTTTTGAGCCATAAGAATGCCGTCGCCGGTCGCACCGGGTGTGGCGTTAGAAACATCGGTGTAAGGTGCATAAGAAGGAGCAAACTTTTCTAAGAGGTCCTTGTTTCTGGCAAAACCGCCGGTTCCAAGAACAACGGCTTTTGCACGAATTTCGATCGGTTGTTTGCCTTTAAGAGCCTTGAGACCGACAACATTTCCTTTATCGTCAGTAATAAGTTCTTGAGCTCTAGTACCGGTCATGATTGGCACGCCTTCCCGGTCTAAATAATTCTTAAATGCCTTAATGACAAATCTTCCGCCGGCATGAGAGGAACCGCGGCCTGAGGCAGGAATCGGAGCTTCTGCCGGGGCATGGGCGTAATTCGGACCGCCGTAGCCGAAAGGACGGGGAACTGCGAATTTATGACCGATGTCCTTTTCCATCCAATTGACGGTGGTATTGAATTCTTTTGTCAATTTATTTATACGATCAATATCAGGCATGGATTCATCCCCGCCGGGAAATGAACGGTCTTGATCGGTAAGCCAGATTTTGGCAAATCCTTCGTTGGAGACATCTTTTGTCTCGGCTCTTTTTTGAGGATTTGACTCTCCGGCGGCCAACGCTCCGCCGGATAAAGCTGAGCTCCCGCCGACAAAGGCTAATTTTTCAAGAAGGATAACTTTGGCACCGTGCTGATGGGCGGAAGCAGCAGCTGAAAGTCCCGTGCCTCCGCCTCCGACTACCACAACGTCAGTGTTTATTTTTTCAATATCAGCTGCAGAGGCTACGAAGAGAGGAACTGTCGCCAAGAGAACGGAAACTGTTAATTTCTTTAAGTTCGTCATGATGAATTCTCTATAAGTGTAGGGTTGCGGCCGGAGCGGCAGGTCTCGCTCCGGCCCCCAAGGAGTTCAGCGAAAATTAGAGATTGAGCAGATACTTGGCGTTTTCAAACAAGCTGAGTCGTAAAGATTCCGGAGTCAAACCGCGATTGCTCCAGTTTTCAACGCATTGTTCGAATCCGCGGATTGGATAGCCTGTACCGAAGAGCATGCGGTACTTCATATAAGAGTTGGCTGCTTTTACGAATTCCTCAGCAAATGGCATGTTGCGGACGTAGAAATAAGCATCCGGAACGATATAGAGATTCGGACATACGGCAGCCAACCCAAGTACTTCCTGAACATGAGGCCATGCGCCGTGACATAAAACGAAATTAACGTTCTTGTATTGCTGCATCAGAGGCATCATCTTGGAAGGATCCGTATAGGTCAAATCTGGTCCGGTGTAAGCACTCATCGCATAAGCAACCGGAACATTCAGCTGAGCTGCTAAATCAACGATTGGATAAATCTTCTTGTCGTAAGCATGAATAGCCGGATCACACCAGCCCGGATCTAAGGAGACGCCTTTCATGCCTAATGTTTTAATGGCGTATTCCATTTTTTCAAGAGCTTTCGGATCGTGCGGGCAAATACCGGCGAAAGCAACGAATTTGCCAGGGAATTTTTCGCACAGTTCATGCAAATCTTCGTTAGGTACGCCGCCATACACTGGATTGAGAGTCTCGCGTCCCATCAAAACACCGCCGATAACGTTGGCTTCTTCCATTTCTTTAACCATCAGGTTGACGTCAGCTTTCGCAACGCTTTCAACGTGACGTCTTTCAAAGCCTGTCGGTCTCATCTGGCGAGGTCCGGTCGGGATGTTTCTCCAGGCTTTGATGATGCCGAGGTTCATATAGCCTTTGTATGGAGGACGAATGCGGAAATCGAAAACCGGAATGTTGGAACGATAAGGAACCTGTCCCGGAGGAGGGTTAATGGCGTTTTCATCAACGTTTTCAGGAAATTGGAACTTTGGTGTTGGTGTTTGGGCAAGAGCGGAAGCGGTTCCGAAAGCTGCTGCAACTGTTGATGCAAAGAATGTACGACGTTTCATTTGAGTCTCCTAAGAATATTGCTGAATGCGAGAGAGCGTTTTCTTTTTGCTGAATCCAAGAAGCGTTTCTCAAAACTTGAGAGAAAGTTTAAAAAGGAGCCTGAAACTGCACATCGTGAGCTTAGGCAGCGTAAATACGTCAGAGGGTTTCTACTAAAAGCGCTTCCGTTTCAAAGGATTCGGCTCTATAAGAGGTTCATATACTTGACTTTTGTCCTTATCTGTCCCGTATGAACCGTTGTTTGAGATTTCTTGACATTGTTGTCGGCAGTCTGAGTAAAAAGAAAGCTGTGTTGCTTTGGCTTTCTAAAAAGATTCCTCTTTTGAGAGTTGCCGTCTGCTTTGTTTTTTCTGTTTGTATAGTGCAATTCGCTTATGCATCGGGAGCGGCGGCAAGAGGAATTGAAGGAGAAAAGAAACAAGAAGAACTGCCGGTTGAGATTTACTTAGAGAAAGCTGAAGCCGGCAACTCACAGTTTTATATTCCGGAATCTGTTAACCGCTTGGTTAGTGCATTAGGCACGCGTCCTTGGGAGGTTCTCAGCTTTAGCCGTTCTGAGCTCGAGAAAGCCATTAAACGCAATCCGCCGGATTTTGTCTTTACTAATAGTGATATGGCGTCGGTTCTTGAACGGTATCTGCATTATGACCATCTGCTTTCTTTCAAGAATAATGTCAGCAGCAATGCAGGAAAGCTGTCGGGTAGTTTGATTGTGGTTAATAAAGATAGTGATATCCGGAAGCTTGACATGTTGGCGGGTAAAAGAATCGGACGTCTCTCTTCTTCTAGTATGGCCGGATGGAAGACCGCGGTAGGTGAGGTTACCGCTCTCGGATATTCACCGCAAGACTTCTTCAAGAGAATTCAATCGTTCGATAACGATATAGAGATGATTAGGGCCCTTACAAAAGGAGAGCTTTCCGCAGCTATCCTGCAAGGATGTCATTACGAAAGACTGCCTGGGAAATTACAGGAGGTCGTTAGGCCTTTGGAGCCAAGAACATTCTCCGAAACTCAATGCTTATCTACTTCGGAGCTCTATCCGGCGTGGAGCCTTATGGCAGCCCCTGGCGTCCCTAAAGAATTAAATCGGAAAGTGATCGAAACCTTAAAGAACGATCGTTCTTTAAGTACCTTTGGAGAATGGACGGATCCGGCTTCGTTAAGAGACGTCTACGCACTTTTAAAGAGATCTCATGATGATCTCATTGACTCTTTTGAGCCGGAGAGCTGGACAGATGTAATTTGGAAAGCTCGATACCCGGCTTTAATCGTCCTCTTGTTATTGCTTGCGCTCTTTGTTCATGACAGATTAGTTGTCCGAGAGGTTGAAAAACAGACATCCTTAGTCAAAGAAAGTCTAAAAAAACAGTGGGCAATGGAACGCAAAGTTGAAGCTTGGGAACGAGCAAGCATCGTTTCCATTATGTCTTCAATGGTAGCTCACGAACTGAAACAGCCTTTAACCGTTATTGAGAACTATGCGCAGAGTCTTTTATCGCGTCAAAAACATGGATCTGCGCCGATTCCACAGGAAACGCTGATTTTTGTGATGCAGAAGATTGAAGGCGGCGTCTTGAAGGCGATAGATATCATTGAACATGTACAGAGCTTTTCGAAGAATAGACCGTTGAAGCGAGTACCGACAAACGTCTCTGCTCTGTTAAATAAGGTGGTAGGAGACTTTCAGCTAAAGCATCCCAAGGTCAAATTGATCAAAGCGATTTCTCCGGATCTAGAAATCGACGGAGATGAGTTCGAGCTTTCCATTTGTTTTTTAAATATCCTAAAAAATTCGCTTCAGGCGATGGAATCTCAGTCAAATCCTGAGATAAAAATTTCAGCAGAAAAGGATTCTGAAGGTGTAGTCAAAGTGACCTTCACTGATAATGGTCACGGATTGACTCAAGAGCAGATTAAGAACTTACGGCATCCGCTTCAGACATCAAAAAAAGATGGGCTTGGGCTCGGCTTATCAATTGTCCGTGCTATAGCCGAAAGACATAGGGGCTCAGTCAGAATAGAAGCGGCTGAACTCTGCGGCTTATCCATTGTGGTCCAACTCGGCAGGTCGGTAGAGAAATCACAAGAGAAAGGCTGAGCTTTTGTATGAAAGCTTGGAAGGTTAATCTTCAGTTAATTGATGAGATTCAGCCGATTGAGTATTTTGTAGACCTCAATATTGTTTTTAGCATCGAGCTTGCGGTACACCATGGTGCGGTGCGTCTGAACAGTTCGCTCGGCAATTCCTAATTCTCCGGCAATTTGCTTATTGAGAAGTCCTTGACTGACGAGCCTGGCTACTTCTTTCTCTTTGCCTGTAAGGCTGTGCCAATTGCGAATATCGCTTTTTTGCTCATTAATTTCAGAAGCGCAGTCCATCGCTTTGCTGATTGCTTCTCGAAGTTTTTCTAAAGATGCCGGTTTGGATAAAAATGTGACGGCACCGCTTTGGAGCGTGTCTACTACGTCTTCGATGGTTCCATGTCCGCTCAGAAAAATCAAAGGAAGTTTGATCCCCGGGCATTTAACGTATCTTGCAGCTCCAATCCGTTCATGCCGTTCATTCGGATATCAACAATGGCGCAGCCCGGAACATTAAAGTTGTCTTTCTCTAGAAAACTTTCCGCACTGTTGTATATGCGTACAAACCAGCCTTCTCCTTCGAGCAAGAATCGGAAAGAAGTCAGAAGCTCTTCATCGTCATCGACAATTCGGACAACCATAATTTCGTGAACATCCGGCTGAGTCATGGCGGTTACTCCTGAGGTGTTGGGATCTAAGATGTATCGAATAATTCTAAGATGAAGAGAAAATATTCGCGATACTGACTATCGTAAACCTGAAGTTGATAGAAGAGATACGATGGCAGAAAACGAAAAGAGGTCCCTTAAGTGAGACCTCTCTGTGCGTCAAGAAAGCTTATTTGTCTTTTTTGTTAACACTTCCGATATTGCTGCTGAGCTGCAGGAGAATATCGCTGTGCTCGCCTTTTTCATAAATGGTGTTGGCACGTCCTAAGATTAAAGGATCGATCGGGCCGATGGCCGCTGCATCCTTGCCGGTATACGGTAAGGAGTGAAGTACATATCTCATCGCGTTTAAACGGGCTCTCTTCTTATCGTCGCTCTTAATGACTGTCCATGGAGCAGCTACGGTATCGGTGCTCAAGAACATATCTTCTTTAGCGCGGGTGTAGTCATCCCATTTATCCAAAGAAGCCATATCAACCGGAGAGAGTTTCCATCTCTTCAAGGGATGGACTTGGCGTTCTTTGAAACGGCGGCGCTGTTCTTTGCGGCTGACTGAGAACCAGAACTTAATCAGATAGATGCCGCTGCGGGTGAGGAATCTTTCAAATTCCGGACATTCCTGCATGAATTTAATGTACTGCTCGTTAGTGCAGAAACCCATGACTCTTTCGACGCCGGCACGGTTGTACCAGGAACGGTCAAAAAGTACGATTTCGCCTTTGGTCGGAAGATGCGGAATGTAGCGCTGGAAATACCATTGGCCGAGTTCACGGTCAGTCGGTTTTTCAAGAGCAACCACACGAGCGCCACGGGGGTTCAGGTGTTCCATGAAACGGCGGATTGTGCCGCCTTTGCCGGCCGCATCGCGTCCTTCAAAAAGAATGACGAGTTTTTGTCCGGTTTCTTTAACCCAAGATTGGAGTTTGAGAAGCTCAACCTGCAAAAGATACTTTTCTTTTTCGTAGAGTTTGCGGCTCATACGGTTCTTGTACGGATAGCCGCCTTTTCTCCAATCTTCGTTTAATTCATCTTCAGAAGCGTCTTTTTTATCTTTTAAGTTGGCCGGAGCTTCTTTGAGTTTTTCTCTGCGGACGAGAGCTTTCAAAATGGATTTGCGATCTGTCGGTGATTCCCCGTCCAGAATGGCAATTAAGGCTTGCAGCTCATGTTCAGTTGCGGCAGAGAAAGTCTGTTCTGTCACGTACTCTTCTGCCTCGGTTTCGGAAGTTACCGGAGAGGATGAAATGCTTTCGATAGTGGTTCCGATTTTTTCACTTTCGGAAGGACCTTCGGCAGCAATTTTTTCCATTTCTGCAGTTGTTTCTTTATTGAGGACTTCAGCTTCGTTAGCCTTGGCTTTATTTTTATCGTTCGAAGACAAGTTCATCTCCTTAATTGAAAATTTGGACCCGTGAAAATAATAAAACGAAATTCCCCCGTCAACTACAATGCTCTTTAGTAATTGTTAATCCTGCTTTTTAAGTTGCAGAAGGACATCATAAATTCGTTTTTTGGGGACGCCTGTGATGTCGTGAGCCATCGCACTCAGCTCGCCTGTTGGAAGCAGGGGGAGAGGTGCTTGAGCCATTTTAGCGTGTTTTCATCTAGAGACTGCTCCTTCTTAGAGGTATCCGCATTGATGATAACCACAAATTCTCCTGCCGGTTTTTTTGAGGCAAACCATTCCACGATGGTTTCTGAGGTGAACCCTTTAATTTCTTCAAATTTCTTTGTAAGCTCTCTGGCGACGACAATCTTCCTTTCCGGAGGAACCGTTAGGGCTAATTCTTTAGCTAATTTCTCCATTCTGTGAGGAGCTTCATAGAGAACAAAGGTTCTTCCCGTATCAACAAGTTCTTTTATTGTTTTTAATCTTTCTTTAGAACCGCTGTCTAAGAATCCGTGGAAGATAAAACCTTCCGGGGCCATGCCGGCAGCCGATAAGGCAGTCACTACCGCGCTGGAGCCGGGAATAGGAATCACGGGAAATCCTGCTTTTTGAACTGTATCGACGGCTTTGCAGCCGGGATCAGAGATGGCCGGAGTTCCCGCATCGGTTACTAGCGCAATCCTCAGGCCTTCCTCAAGGAAGCCAAGGATTTTAGAAGCCCCATTCTGCTCATTATGCTGATGAACGGGGAATAATTCTTTAGATAGACTAAACTTTTGAAGCAGTTTACTAGTCTCTCTTGTATCTTCGGCAGCGACTTTGTCGCACAAGCTTAAGGTCCAAAGGGCGCGCAGCGTGATATCAGCAAAGTTTCCGATCGGAAGGCCAACTACATAAAGTGCAGGAGCCGGAAAATCTTGACTTGCTAATCGTGTCTCAGTAAATAAAATATTGTTTTCGAATTGGTTGGGTACGGAGTCCATTGTGTCCTCTACACTTTTGAACAAAGTTTGTTTCGTTACATTAAGCCTACTCTCATTAATGGGTCAGAACTTGGTTAACGCTCAAGAAGCGGCAGTATCACCCTCAGAACCGACGGGGAAAATAAAGGTCGGGTTGATGGTGCCTCCTCAGAACAGCAGCCTTGCGGCCGCAACTGCTCCTTTAATCAATGGAGTGGAAGCAGCATTTAAAGAAGACGAGGATCGCTATGAGCTTGTTAAATATGAAATAAGCGAATCAGGCAACGTCCTGGATGTTCTTAATCATGCAGCTGATACGAAAGCAATGTTGATGATTGGGCCGGTTTTAAAGACTTCCGTAGACAAAATCGCAAGCCTTCCTTATCTTCCGCTTCCGGTTGTGGCCATCAACAAAACTGATTCTGCCGTTCAGCCTGAGCTTTTTATGAGCATCGACGTAGCTATCGAAAGCGAAGTTGAACAATTAGTTAAAGTAGCCCTTGATAATACTGCTAAAAATCCCGTTGGAGCTTTTGTGGTGTTGGCTACTCCCAATAGCTATGACGAAAGAGTTGCAAGAGCTATTGTGCAGGAGTTAAGTAAAAATGGTTCAGTCGGTGAAATACGCCACGTAAGTACCGAACAAATTTCTTATTTGAGGACTGAGATGAGAGGGAAAAGCTTTAGAGGGGCTTTTTTCGCTATGAATCCGCAGCAGGCTAGCCTCATCCGGCCGTATCTTCCTCCGGAATTGCCGGTATTCGGCACGAGCTACACCAATCCGTATAGAACCAATGACGTGATGACCTCCCAGACACAGGCCAATGATTTAACCGGTATGGTGACATTAGAAATACCTGCGATTACGCAGTTGAGTCATCAAAATTATTTGAAATACAGGCCCATCCTTCTTAAGCTCAACAGCGATGACCGACATCTTTTTGCGGTAGGTGTGGATGCATGGGCTCTCGGAAAGAGCTGGCTTGAATGGCATGATCAAATTGATCTTGAAGATGGTTTGAGCGGAAAGATTCATTTCGATAAGAAGACCAGCAGCAGTGCAAAGAGAACTCTGGACAAAACGGTTGTTACTCCAAAGCGGGACTTGGCCGATGATGTGGCCTTTGAAGAAAGCGCGGAAGAGGCCGGGCTATGATTCTTCAGACATTACAAGATGCCCACCTCGCGTGGGGAGATGCTCCTTTGCTCGACAAAGTTAATTTGACTATTGAGGAAGGTCAGCGCTTTGGACTTATCGGCCGTAACGGAACCGGGAAAAGTTCTTTGCTGAAAGTTCTGGCCGGAGTCGAAAAATTAGATGCGGGAAAGAGAAACGTCGCTAAGGGTTTAAGAGCTATCTATGTCGAGCAAGACCCGGTCTATCCGGAAGCAGTGACCGTTTACGATGCACTGCTCAAGAGAGGAAAGATTGATGAGATAAGCGATGAAGTGCACCGTTGGGAGGTCATTTCAAAGCTCAATGAATATATCCATTTGTTTGGGCTGAATGCAGATGCATCCCCTGAAAGTATTTCGGGGGGCGAGAAGAAAAAAGGAGCATTAGCTCTGGCTTTTGCATTGGAACCGCAGCTTCTTTTGTTGGACGAACCTACAAACCACTTGGATATTGATGCTATTTTTAAGCTCGAAGAGCTTATTCTCAGTAATTTTCGAAAGAACCGGACACTTGTGACTATTACTCATGACCGCTCGTTCTTAAATAAAGTTGCTCAGCAAATCCTTGAGCTGGATCGCGGAGACCTGAGAACTTATCCGGGCAACTTCGAAGCTTACGAAAAAAGAAAAAATGAAGAGCTTGAGGCCGAAGAAAAAGCCCGCAGTCAGTTCGATAAGTTTTGGGCTCAGGAAGAGGTCTGGATTCGCAAGGGCATCGAAGCTCGCAGAACTAGAAATGAAGGCCGAGTACGGAGGCTGGAGCAGATTCGACGAGAACGTGAAGCCAGAAGAGATCGCATAGGGACCGCTAAGCTTGCTTTAGACGCAGGTGGAAAAAGCGGAAAGATGGTTGCCGAACTTGAAGATGTTTGTCTGAGTTTCGGAGATAGAACCCTTATTAAAAATCTGAATCTCCGCTTAATGAGGGGAGATAAGCTTGGCTTGATTGGGCCAAACGGCGTTGGTAAGAGCTCTTTAATTAAGGTTATTCTTGGCAAGCTTAAGCCAACTAGCGGTAAGGTTCGTCTGGGAACAAACTTGGAAGTGGCTTACTTTGATCAGCTTCGCGCTGAGCTTAATCCGGAGAAAACTTTGGTTGAGACTGTCTCTCCGGGTTCTGACTGGGTTGAAGTCAACGGTCAAAGGAAGCATGTTATCGGTTATCTCGGTGACTTTTTGTTTCCTCCTCATCGTGCCAATGTCAAAGTTTCCAGTTTGTCCGGCGGCGAAAAAAATCGTTTGCTCTTAGCTAAACTTTTTGCAAAACCGGCGAATTTGTTGGTTATGGACGAGCCGACTAATGACTTGGATATTGAATCCTTAGAAATGCTCGAAGATACTTTGAGCAATTATCAAGGAACTATTATTCTTGTGTCCCATGACCAGACATTCATGGACAATGTTGCATCCTTTGTGATTGCTCCTGACAGTAAAGGAGTCTGGACTTCTTATGTCGGTGGCTATGAAGAATGGCTTCGTCATCGAGAAGAATTAGAGAAACCTGCCGAGGAGAAGAAGCCGGCGCCCAAACCTGTTCAAGTAAGGGAAAAAGGAAAGCCTACAAAACTCTCTTATAAGGAAAATAAGGAGTTGGAGAAGCTTCCGTCCGAAATTGAAAGTCTGGAAGAAGAACAGAAACAACTAATAGCATCGATGAGCGGGGAGGGCTCGGAAAAGAAAACGCCTGATTTCTTTGCTAACGCCAATAAGAGAATGGCGGAAATCTCGGATCTATTGGAAAAGAAGTACGCTCGATGGGAAGAGCTGGATCAGAAGAAGGCCTCTTTCTCTAAAAATTAATCGTAAAGATTGTTTAATTTGGACGCTAAGGCTGTTCAAGTCTTTCAAACAAGTGCACAATTGGAAGTAATTATTTAACTTCACAAGGGGGCAAGGATGAAAACTAAAACAGTAGTTCAGCTTGCTTTTGTTGCTTGCTGCGCCTTTACGCTCTGTACAGACGGTTTAGCAAGACCGCCCGGACCTCCCCCTGGAGGACCCGGTTTTAGACCCGGTCCTGGCCCAGGATTCAGACCCGGTCCTGGACCCGGAGGCCCAGGTCCCGGCTTTAGGCCTGGTCCGGGTCCCAGACCGCCAAGACATCATTGGGGTGCCGACGTTTTAGGAGGTGCTCTGGCGATAGGGTTAGGACTTGGAGTAGCAGGTGCAATTGCTAATTCTGTTAGTACGCCTCCTCCGACAACAGTCTATGTGCCGCCTACCCGACTTATGTGCCCCCTAACTATATTGTGCCTTCTGCGCCGGTAGTAGTCTCCCCTCCTGCAGTGGTCGCACCTCCTGTAGTAGTGGCTCCTCCGGTTACCGTCACCCCGTCAGTCGGCTCAGGTAATGTTATGTATTGGTGCCAAGCATCTAAGAACTTCTATCCTTACGTGACGGAATGTCCGTCAGGATGGCAGGCAACAACGGTGCCGTAAAACCAATGTAATATTGATTGTCGAAGAATATGACCGCTCTGTCTTTAGGTAAAGCGGTCATTTTTCATGGCTGAAGTTTTCAAAGGTTTCCGGTGGATTGGAGTTGGAGAGACACTGATCCTGATCTTTATTTCGGAATAACGAAAACATAAGTAAATACCCTTAAAATTTTGCCCGTTGTAAAAGTAAAATTTCTCTTAAGCTAAGAGAGAAAATAGGAGAAGTGTAGGAGAAGGTCTTGACAGACACAAAAGAAGAACGTGCCCGTGCGTTAGATTCGTTACATACATTATGTGATTTTTTTCAAAATCGAGTAGAAAAAGGACCGCAAGACGAGGCTCTCCGTGAGTTCGATAAATCCACGAAAAAGTGGATTTCTTATACTTATCAAGAAGTCGCGAATAAAGTTAAAGAATGGCAGCGAGCTTTTGCAGCGAGTCAAATTAACCCGGGATCCAGAGTAGCTATGCTTCTGCCCAATGGAGTGGATGCGGTTTGTTTTGACCAAGCCGCTATGGCTAATGGGCTGATTCCTGTTCCTCTTCATGCGATCGACACTCCGGCATCGAGTGCCTTCATCCTGCAAGATAGCGAGGCTTCTTTTTTAATTACTAACAGATTAGAGAAGTGGGAGCAAATCCAAAAAGCAGGCTTCGATTTGAGTAAATTAAAGAAGGTAATTATTACTCAGGAAGAAACTCTCTCGAAAGTCGATATCGTTCAAACCTTGAAAGATTGGCTTAACAGCGTAACAGGAAAAGAGATTCTGCCTCCGGCGCCTACTGAGCACGACTTGGCTTGCATCGTTTATACCTCCGGCACTACCGGAAAGCCAAAAGGAGTAATGCTCTCTCATAAAAATATTGCCAGCAATGTTCGATCTACTCTTGCTCATGTCAGACCGGAGATCGGCGCAAAATTTTTGTCCTTCCTTCCGTTATCTCACATGTTTGAAAGGACCGCCGGTTATTACCTTGCTCTAGCGACCGGAAGCACGATCATCTTCAATCGTTCTCTTCAATATTTAGCTGATGATTTCAAGATTGCCAAACCGGACGTTCTAATTTCTGTTCCAAGAGTCTACGAAAGAATCTACGGCAAACTTCAAGAAGCCTTGAAGAAGAAAGGCCCTATCGCTCAGAAGTTATTCAGTTGGGGTGTTAATGTCGGCTGGAGAGATTTCTGCAGAAAGAACAAGATTCCCTACGAAGGAGGTTTCTCGACCATTTTTGATAAAAACTTGGGCAAAGTATTTCAGAAGAGAATTTCAAAGACCTTGCAGGATCAATTCGGCGGACAATTAAAAGTTGCTATCAGCGGGGGCGCCTCCCTCAATGAAAAGGTAGCTAAAGTATTTTGCGGTCTTGGCCTTCCGGTTATTCAAGGTTATGGAATGACCGAAACCAGCCCCATTATCTGCGGAAATAAAGTCGAAGATAATGATCCGAATACAGTGGGAAGACTTCTCAAAGATGTTCAGGTCAAGATCGGCGAAAAAGACGAAATTCTTGTGAAGGGCGACCTTGTGATGCAAGGGTATTGGAATCGAGCAAAAGACACCAAATTAGCCTTAACCGAAGACGGTTGGCTTCATACCGGTGACCAAGGAGAGTTTGATTCCGAGGGAAGGCTGCGGATTAAGGGACGCATCAAAGAGATTCTTGTTACTTCAACGGGAGAAAAAATTTCTCCGGTTGACATTGAAAGCGCCATCGAATGTGATCCTTTGATTAACCAATGTTTTGCAGTCGGAGACGGACGTCCTTACATTGCAACACTTCTGTCTTTAGACAAGGATAAGTGGGTGGAGTTGGCCGAGAAGATTGGCGTAGATCCTACAAACAATGAATCGCTTCAGTCTCACGAAGTTAAGGGATACATTCTCAAACAGGTTAAAAAGCTGTGTAAGGCTTTTCCTGCATACGCTGTTCCGAAGAATGTCGCACTCACTTTAGAACCATGGACAATCGAGAAGGAGTTGCTGACACCAACTTTGAAGCTTAAGCGAAAGAACATGATGGCCAAATACGGAACAGTCATCGAAAGTATGTATAAAGGTGCACGGCGTTAATCGGAAGGCAGAGAAAATTTCGTGATTTTGGAAGCTCGATTGAGTCAGGTTTTGAGCTCTTTTTTCCAGAACGGTTAATCTTTTTGTTGAAATACTGTTGGCAATATCAAAAAAGTATAATTTTGTCCAAAATCTAAAAGTTATATATGAAAGCATCAACTGAAACAATTAAATCTGCCTACAAAGGCAGTGAAAAGAAATTACATTCCGAGGCCATGGCTCCGCAATGGATGATCTATGGTACGGAAAAAGTAATGCAGTACCAATTGGACAAAAATTTGGTTTTGGATCCTTGCATTCTTAAGGAATTTCCGAAACCGCAGCCCGGACACAAGTACATGCTTTATGCACACGTTCCGTTCTGCAATACGTTATGTACTTACTGTACTTTTCACCGGTTCTTATTCAAAGAATACAAAGCTCGTGAGTACTTTGTGAACCTTCGCAAAGAAATGCAGATGGTTCATGACTTGGGTTACAACTTTACGTCCATGTATGTCGGTGGGGGTACTACCACTATTTTGATGGACGAACTGATCAAGACCATTGAATTGGCCCGCAAGCTTTTTCCGTCAATGGGCGAAGTCTCTTGTGAAACTGATCCTCAGGTTATGGCCAATCCGGATATTATTTATCTCAAAGGGCTTGTCGACCGTATGTCTGTAGGGGTACAGAGCTTCGATGACAATATTCTAAAGATGATCGAAAGAGACAAGTTCGGAACGGGGGAAGAGGTTTACGAGAACATTCTGAAAGCCAAAGAGATTTTCCCTATCTGCAACGTAGATATGATTTTCGGTTTCCGCGGTCAAACAGATGAAATCGTCTGCTCCGATATGGAAAAAGTAGTAGCTTTGTCTCCCAGACAAATTACGACTTATCCTTTAATGGTCACAAGCCAGACCAAGCGCAGCGTCAAAGATTCTTTAGCATCTCCTCCGGAAGTGATGGCTCAGCAATACCGAATCATATTGGATACGGTTGCTCCTCACTACAACCAGCTTTCTTCTTGGGCTTTTGGTAAGGCCAATAACGAAGGTTTTGACGAGTACGTTATCGACAACGATGAATACTTAGGAATTGGTTCGGGCGCATTCAGCTTCTTAGGTGATTCCTTGTATGTTAATACATTCTCTTTGAGAAGATACAACGAGCGTATCAGTTCTGGCCGAGACGGTGTAGAACGTAAGAGAACTTTTTCTAAGCACGAAATCCTCCAGTATCGCCTCTTATTGGGTTTGTTTGCAGGCCGTCTCTCTAGAAAATACTTCCGAGAAGTTCATAACGTTCGTTTAGATACGGCTTTAATGAAAGAAGTGTTGGCTCTTAAGCTTGCAGGCGCGATAAAAGAAAATCCGGAAGATAAGGATCAATTCATTATCACTGATAGAGGAAAACTCCTTGGTCTGGTAATGATGAAAGACTTCTACACAGCAATGGATAATGTCCGTGCAGAATTGAGAAAACCGCTGAAAGAAGAAGATATGTAATCGGTATTTCTTTGTTGAAAAAGAAGTCGACTCTTTCTCTAAGTTTTTACTGGCCGACAACGTGCGTTTGTGCACAAATGTCAGCTTTTCCCATGTTGGAACAGTAAGGCCGTGTATGAGCTTTCCTAATAGAAAGATTTTAGAAAGAACCGAACTTCTTACGGAAATCTCACAACTTCCATTCCATCTGAGAAAGGAGTTCTATAGCATTTCAAATTACCTACCGAAACTAAACCTCAGGCGGGATTTCACGAATATTTCGTTAAAAGGGGCGGGAATTTAAGCGTATACCCTTAGGATATTCGTTTTAGTTCCGTTGTTTAGAAACAGATCTTTTTTTACAATCCTGTCTGAGATATTGCCGACTGTAACCTACTAGGGAAAACTTCTAACATAACACCCCAGCGATGTCGGCTATTTTCTTCTCACCCATTTCAAGCCTATGGAGCAAACAATGACAACTATGGAAGTAGTCACTTTCCGGCCGCCTCAGGGTTGCCGTGGAGAAGATGGTCCCGACTATCAGGGGAATTTCCGCAAAGGTGAATTAAGAGGAATCATCAAGATCAATTCAGAAACCTGTGTAGGTTGCGATACCTGCAGAAAATTCTGCCCGGTCGATGCTATCGACGGTGGTCTTGGTTCCATTCATAAGATTCGTGATAACGCTTGTGTAAGCTGCGGACAATGCTTAGTAGCCTGCCCGTTCGGTGCTATCGAGCAGATGAGCTTCGTTGATGATGTGATCAAAGCTTTGGATGATCCGAAGAAGTTCGTTGTTGCACATCCCTCTCCTGCAGTTCGCGTCGCTTTAGCGGAAGAATTCGGAGGCCAACCGGGCGATCTCTGCACAGATCAGATGCTGAACGCCCTTGAAAAGGCCGGCTTCGTTAACTACGACGTTAACCAAACTGCTGACCAAACAATTCTTGAAGAAGGTACTGAGTTCATCAAGAAAGTAAGATACTGGGCTCTTGGAGAAAGAGGTCCGGAAGTTGATATGATGGCTCACCATCCGCTTCCTCACTTCACAAGCTGCTGCCCTGGCTGGGTTAGAAATATGGAAATCAATTTCGCCAGCGCTATTCCTCACGTCTCTACAACAAAGAGCCCGATTCAGATGGGCGGTGCTTTGGCTAAGAGCTGGGGTGCTAAGCATATTTGGAAGAAAGATCCGAGAGACATGGTCTTGGTTTCTATCACTCCTTGCACAGCTAAGATTTACGAAGCCAGCCGTCCTGAATTCGTTGACGCCTGGAAGTGGAATGTCGCCCATGGCGAAATTCCAAAAGATACTCCTGCTTTCCCGGATATCGATTACAGCTTGACTACTCGTGACATCGCCGAAGTTCTTCGTCGTAAAGGCATCAACCCATTGACAATGCCGACAACTCACGAAGTTAAGCAGATGGAAAAATACACCGGTGCCGGTACTATCTTCGGTGCATCTGGCGGTGTTATGGAAGCTGCTCTTCGTACAGCTTACTTCATTCTTTCCGGTAAAGAATTGACTAATCCGGACATCATCAGCGTTCGTGGTTACGATTCTTCACTCGTTGAAGCCACTATTCCAATTCCTTTGAAGGCTAAGAATGGTGAGATTTTCGAACTTCGCGTTGCTGTTGTTAACGGTGCTCTCCAAGATCTTAAGAAAGTGATGAAGATCATCAACGAAGATAAAGATCGTTGGCACTTCATTGAAGTTATGAACTGTCCTGGCGGTTGCGTCAACGGGGGCGGTCAGCCTCTCCAAGGCTCCGGCTCCGCATGGCTCGCACCGACACTTCCGCTTCCAGTCAAACTCTAAAAGGTTGGAAAAATGAGTAAATATCAATATACAGAAAGAGATACAGATGCACTGTTGGGCAGACGCGGCTTCTTGAAGGTAGTAGGCCTTTGCGCTGTTGTTGTAGCTGCTGCCGGTGCCGTTATTACTAAGATTGTCACAGGCCGCAATAAAGTCATTCTTGATCGTCAAGAAGGCTTGTACGCAGACGACAAGCGTTTGCAGAAGGTTAAACTTACATCTTCTCACGAAAACGATGTTTGCTGGAAAGTCTATGAAGACATGAAGGGCAAACCAGTTGAAGGTGAAATGTATGAGTTGAACCATACACACTACTTCCCACGTTCTCAGTTAGCTATGAAGGAGACCAAACATGTCTAATGCTGCAAGCGGTGCTCGTATTCTGCGCTTCCATACTTCCGACAAGGTTTTCCATTCCATCAACGCTATTTGCTGGTACGCACTCTTCTTTACAGGCGTTATCGTTTATTTCGGCAATATGATGGGTGCTATCTCCGACGAAACAGCTAACCTTTTGATGGTTTGGCATATTTGGCTCGGTGCTCTTTTCACTCTTAACTTTGTTGGCTATATCTTGTTTGCCCCTGATCGTTTCGCCGTTACCATGAAGAACCTCATGGAATGGGACAAGAACACAATTATGTGGTTCAGAAACTTCGGTGGCTATCCACGCCGTTTCTTCAAGATCCCGTTCGGCCCGGAAGAAGTTCCTCCTCAGGGCAGATACAACGGCGGTCAGAAGATGAGCTATCTCATTTTCATCGCAGCCATCGCTTACTTGATCGTTACCGGCTGGTTGCTTTGGGCAGGTGCTCCTTTACTTGGTAAGACACTCTTCTACTGGTTGTTCATTACTCACGTTTGGGGCAGCATCGTTGTGACAGCAATGGTTACTTGCGCTCACATCCCATTAGCCCTTCTTTCTATGGAACACTTCAAGGGCATTTGGAGAGTCGGCCCCGGCGACATTTCTTATGAAGCCGCTGAACACCATTCTCCAACATGGTTGAAGAGAGACGTTGTTAAGGTTGTTGAAAAGTAATCTGAACACACGAGATTTACAATGAAAAAGGGAGCTTCGGCTCCTTTTTTCATGGACAATTACAGGTATTCAAAATCAAGGAGTGTCTATGGCCGGCCTTAATCAAACACCGAAGGGAAACCGAATTTTTATTGGAATCTTCGGCAAAAGAAATGCAGGAAAATCCAGTTTCATCAATCGCCTGACAAAACAAGATATCGCTTTGGTGAGCAATATAGCCGGAACGACTACAGACCCGGTGTACAAGGCTATGGAAATCCTTCCTTTGGGACCTGTGATGATTATCGATACTGCAGGTATCGATGACGTAGGAGACCTTGGAAAACTGAGAATTGGCAAGACTAAAGAAGTCATGTCAAAAACCGATGTGGCTGTAATTCTTTTAGAGGCTGGTCAACCGGTTTCTGACTTTGAGCGCTCCTTGTTGAAGGATTTTAAAGAGCTTGGAACTCAAGTTATTTTTGCCGTCAATAAAGTCGATGAAAAGACTTTAGATCCCAAACAAATTAATCAGATCTCGGAAGAAATCGGCCTTCCTGTATTTCCCATCAGTGCAAAAACAGGAGAGGGTTTTGATGAGCTAAGAGAAGAACTCATTAAAGTTGCACCGAGAGCGTTTGAAGATATCCCGTTCTTGAGAGACTTAGTCAACCCCGGGGATGTTGTTTTGTTCTGTGTGCCGATTGATACAGCGGCTCCTAAAGGCCGTTTGATTCTTCCTCAGGTTCAAGCTATAAGAGATTGCCTGGATGCCAGAGCAGTAGCGATGGTTGCCAAGGTCGATGAAATTCAAAATCAGTTGGACAATCTGAAAGTCCCTCCTGCTTTAGTCGTCACAGACAGTCAAGTTTTTAAAGAGGTTAATGCAATCGTTCCCGAGTCCATTCGACTGACTTCTTTTTCCATTCTCATGGCCCGTCAAAAAGGGAATTTGGATGAATTGGTGAATGGCGCAGAGGCAATCGAGAGTTTGCGGCCCGGTGATAAGGTCTTGATTGCTGAAGCCTGTACTCATCAATGCCAGGCCGATGATATCGGCCGCGTAAAGATTCCGCGTTGGCTGAAACAGAAGGTCGGAGGAGACTTAGATATCGAATGGTATACGGGAGACTCCTTCCCGTCAGACCTAAGCGGATATAAGTTGGTTATCCACTGCGGTGCCTGCATGATAAATCGCAGAGCCATGCTCTACAGACAAAAAGTTAGTAAGGAATATTCCTTACCCATGGTGAATTATGGGGTGGCGATCGCATATTTACACGGTATTTTAGGACGCGTTTTGTCACCATTTCATAAGTAGAATCCGTATATATAACTTCCTCTATGTGAACACGGAGTCCACAATATGAAAATTCCAGAGAAGCTTTCGGGATTCGCCGTAAGCATGTTTTCTTTTTGTCTCGCATCCTCGGTATTAGCTGCGGAACTGAATCTGTATGCCACTATGCCTGATAAATATGCAAGTGAGGTTTTAGCTCAATTCTCAAAAGATACAGGCATTAAAGTAAACTACTTGCGTCTTTCGGCCGGAGAAGTTCTTGCCAGAGTTCAAGCCGAGAAAAATAATCCTCAGGTGGATGCAATCCTGGGAGGCCCTGCCGATATTTATGAGGCGGCCAAAAAAGAAAATCTCATAGAGCCCTTCTTGCCCAAAAACGCATCGGCAATTCCGTCTCAGTTTATTGATCCTGACCACGCCTGGATTGGCATCGGCATCATGCCTCTGGCCTTTATTTCTAATTCTGATTTCTTAAAGAGAAACGGTTTGAAGGCACCTCAATCTTGGATGGATTTGCTAGACCCGAAATATAAAAACTCGCTTATTCTTGCTGATGCCCGAACATCCGGTACGGCAACCGAACGCTTATTTTCTATTCGCGGGGCATTCGGTAAAGAGGCCGGCATTGAATATCAGAAGAAACTTCATAAGAATGTCCAGATGTACACCAAAAGCGGGGCCTGGCCTGCTCTTAGAGTTGGACAAGATTTAGCGGCGGTTGCCATCGTCTATCTCCCTGACGCTCTTGATATCAAACAGTTAGGCCATCGAGTTGAAATTACTTATCCGAAGGAAGGAGTAACTTTCGGGATAGAGGCAGTGGGACTTATAAAAGGCGCAAAACATCCTGAGGAAGCCAAGAAGTTTATTGAATGGGCCGCAAGTCCTAAGTTTGCTGACTTTATTTTGAAAAACAACATTAAGTACGTTCCAACGAGAACGGATGCTGTGATTACGGATCCGGTTTTAAACCTTAAAAACATCAAAGCGCTGGACGTTCCTTTAAGTTGGAAGGGTGAAAAAAGAAAAGAGTTAACAGACGAATGGATAAACCAAGTCTTGCCTACAAAATAATTCTTGAGGAATCTGGATAGTTTGAGGCACACACGCTCAATTATGGAGAAGAAAAAAGAGGCGCGTTAACGTATATATTTTGCGATAGGAGATTTAGAAAAAAATTCTTTTACTATGTAGAGGAATAAGATCTACACAAGAAGCAGATATGTAGAAAGCACTAACCTTAGCCGTTGTCCCGATGGTTGAAAAGGCAGAGAAATCAAATGAAGGCGACACAATTTAATGCTTTCGGTTAGCTAGAAAGCAGTGAAGAGACAAATGAATATCTCATGTACTGTGTAAAAAAGGATATCGAAGAAGGAAAAGAAGATAAGTTGCTAGATGCTGCATTGCTACAGGCGCAAAAGAAATACGGTATCGCTAAAACTCAAAAAATAATTGGCTCGCTTTATCTCGAATGCATGACTAAGTTAAAACAAGCCAATGAAAGGAATGAAGCTCTTTGAAGAAGGTCCGAAAAAAGAGCGTTCGATTGTATGTTTTTCGAACGCTCTTTTCTATTTCACGCTAAAGAATGTCAGTATCGCTGTGCTTTAGCTTCTGACCGTGTTCTCGAGTGGTGTGGAACCCAACTTCAGGCCAGTGTTTTTGTGTGGTCTGAAGGTTATAAATGCTTGTTGCAAGGTAGACCGGGTTGCCGTCAGCATCTTTAGCTAGACGAAGAGTTTGCTCAGTCTCAAACTCTTTCTTTGTCTTTTCGTCCGGATAGGTAAGCCAGCGAGCTGTGGAAACCGGTGTATTTTCATAAATAGCGTCAACCTTGTATTCGGTCGCCAAACGCTGAGCCACAATTTCAAATTGCAGAGGACCAACGGCACCAAGATAAAGGTTGCCAAGTTCGTCTTCGAATACCTGAATTGCACCTTCCTCACCAAGTTCTTTAAGTCCTTTGTGAAGCTGTTTAGCTTTGAATGGATCTTTTGAACGTGCAGCTCTGAAAAGTTCCGGAGCAAAGTATGGAATTCCGGTAAATCCAAGTCGCTCTCCTTCGGTGAGTGTATCGCCGATATGGAGTTGCCCGTGGTTGTAAATACCGATGATATCGCCTGCGACGGCTTTTTCCATCTTAACTCTGTCATTGGCCATAAATGTCAGAGCATTCGGAATCTTCATGTCTTTGCCGTCACGAACATGGTAAACCTTCATTCCGGGTTCATAGCCGCCGGAGCAGACTCGGAAGAAAGCAATTCTGTCGCGGTGCTTCGGATCCATATTTGCTTGGATCTTGAAGACGAACCCAGTGAATTTAGACTCGTCCGGTTCAACTTCTCGGGAACCGCCGTCTCTAGGCTGTGGAATCGGCGCCCAGTTTACAAGGGCTTGTAGAACGTCTTCCACACCGAAATTATTGACACCGGAACCGAAGAAAACAGGGGTCTGCTCGCCACTCAAGAATTTCTCAAGAGAGAAAGGCTCGCTTGCGCCCTCAATGAGTTCAACGCTTTCTCTGACATAAGGCATTTCCAGAGGGAACAGCTCGTCCAAGCGGGGGTTATCGAGTCCTTCGATGACTTCGACATCTTTGGTCAGTTTCTCTCCTCCGGGAGTAAAGCGGTTAAGCTTGTTGCCTAAAAGGGAGAAAACACCGCGGAAGGTTTTACCCATTCCAATCGGCCAAGTGATTGGCGCACAGTCAATTTTTAAGACGCTTTCAATTTCGCCTAAAAGTTCGATTGGGTCTTTGACTTCACGGTCAAGCTTGTTGATGAAAGTAATAATCGGAGTCTTTCTAAGACGGCATACTTCCAGCAACTTAATAGTTTGGGCTTCAACACCTTTTGCCGCATCAATAACCATCACAGCGCAGTCCACTGCTGTGAGAACGCGGTAGGTATCTTCAGAAAAGTCCTCGTGGCCGGGGTATCCAACAAATTAATTACATGATCCTGATATTGGAACTGCATAACTGAGCTGGTAACGGAAATGCCGCGCTGCTTTTCAACTTCCATCCAGTCACTGGTTGCGTGCTTAGCGGCTTTTCTGCCTTTAACGGCTCCTGCCATCTGAATAGCTCCGCCGAAAAGAAGCAGTTTCTCAGTTAATGTGGTTTTACCGGCGTCAGGGTGAGAGATGATCGCAAACGTGCGCCTTGTCTCTACCTCTTTTCTTAATTGAGGACTCGTTTGAGCCATTTCGTTCCTGTATGTAAAGAAATTACAAAGACAAGAATTTTAAAACAAGCGTTTGTCTCAGACGGATTTGTTGCTAACAACAAGTTTCAAAAAGAAAAATAAACTTTGTTTATAGGTGAAAGAATCCTCTGAAAACAAAAGAAATAAAAAGTCAAAACTACTAGAATTAGCTCCATTATTGCCATTCTCTAACTTCCATCATGCTAAAAAACTATTTCCCCGCTTGGAAACTAAAGCAAGAAGGTGTAATCGCGCCTGACGAACGCCTTCCTCTGTCTCAAACAATTGCTATGGGACTTCAGCACGTAGTCATTATGTTCGGTTCAACCGTGTTGGCTCCGCTGCTTATGGGTTTAAATCCAAATATTGCCGTCTTAATGAGCGGTATTGGTACCCTGGTTTTCTTCTTCATTGTCGGCGGACAGGTGCCTAGTTACCTCGGCTCCAGCTTCGCTTTTATCGGCGTCGTGATTGCGGCGACGGGATATTCGGGCTCAGGACCTAATCCGAATATCGGAATAGCGATGAGCGGCGTGGTGGCATGCGGTGTGGTCTATGCTCTAATTGGCCTTATCGTCATGAAAACCGGCGTCAAATGGATTGAAAGGCTCATGCCGCCTGTTGTCACAGGTGCTGTCGTAATGGTCATTGGTCTGAACTTGGCCCCCGTTGCCGTTAAAGGAATGGGTACGACCTCTTTCGAACATTGGTATGCAACAGCAGCTTTGTTAATTATTGGTTTTGCAGCTGTCTATCTGAGAGGATTCCTCCAGAAGCTTCTCATGATCGTAGGAATCCTTATCTCCTATGTCGTTTATTGGATGCTGACCAATGTTCTGGGATTCGGAAAGCCGATTGACTTCTCTGCCATCCAGAATGCTGCTTGGCTGGGTGTACCGGAATTCACTGCTCCTGTCTTTGACATTGACGCAATTGTTCTTATCGTTCCGGTGGTAGTCATCTTGGTAGCAGAAAACCTCGGTCATATTAAAGCTGTCAACGTAATGACTCACCGCAACTTGGACCCCTATATCGGCCGTGCATTCTTCGGTGACGGTATTGCTACCATTTTGGCCGGTTTTGCCGGCGGTCCCGGTGTGACAACTTATGGTGAAAACATCGGCGTGATGGCAGCCACAAGAGTGTATTCCACTCTTATTTTCCCGGTTGCCGCTTGCTTTGCCATTCTCCTTGGTTTCTCTCCTAAATTCGGGGCTGTAATTCAAAGTATTCCGGGACCGTTGCTGGGGGCGGTTTCAGTGGTCGTATTCGGCTTTATCGCTGCTGCGGAGCCAGAATTTGGGTTGAAAGTAAGGTTGATTTATCCACTACCCGTAACTTGATTGTTGTAGCAATTACTTTGATTGTGGGTACCGGAGATTTCTCCTTGACTATTGTCGGGTTCAACTTAGGCGGTATCGGTACCGCTACTTTAGCTGCCATCGGCCTTAACCTTCTCTTTGCCCTCAAAGAGAACTACTAATCGATACTTAGAGCAGTCAAATGCCAGAGTTGCCAGAGGTCGAAGTTACCCGTTTGGGTTTACTGAGAAAGTTAAAAAATAAAAAATGTACCGGAGCCGTTGTCAGAGAAACGCGCTTTCGGAAGCCTCTCAGAGCAGACCTAGAGGAGCTTCTTTTCAACCAGACGCTTCAAGACATTAAGCGCCGGGGAAAATATCTCATCTGGCTTTTTTGACCGTTCAGCTCTGGTGACTCATCTGGGGATGTCCGGTTCTATGCGGGTCTACCTGCAAGCAGATGTTGAGGTTCAAAAGCATGACCACCTAGATTTAATTTTCGGGGACCTGATAATGCGTTATCACGATCCTCGAAGATTTGGGTTTGTGGCCTATTTCCCCGATAAAGAGTCGGCTTTTGCTATGCCGGAACTTCAGAGACTAGGAGTCGAACCTCTAAGTGAAGACTTTAATTCAAAATTCTTTTATGGAGCTCTGAGACAGACGTCTCTGCCTATCAAGACCTCCCTTATAAGAGGAGATATCGTGGTAGGAGTTGGAAATATTTACTGTTCCGAATCTTTATTCTTGGCAGGTATTCATCCCAAAACAAAATCCAACCGAATCTCTAAAAAAAGGGTTTCAGCCTTAACGGACGCAGTCAAAGAAGTTCTTCAATCCTCCATCGAGTTGGGAGGCTCAACCCTGAGAGATTTCGTTTCAGCGGAAGGGCAGAGCGGCTATTACACGCTGAACAATAATGTTTATGGACGCGAGGGGCAGCCCTGTAAGAAATGTGGGACTTTAATTAAAAAAGTTCAGATTGACGGCCGTTCTACTTTTTACTGCCCTCATTGCCAGCATTAAGAATGAGTTGTTCTGACGGTATTAAATTTCCTTGTATAGCCTTAATATCTTGGCAAAAGCAAGAAGGCAGGAATTCTTTGCCTTGGCAGAAGACGCATGACCCTTACCGACGCTGGCTTGCAGAAATTATGCTTCAGCAGACTCAGGTTACAGCGGTCATTCCCTATTTTCAAAAGTTCGTAGAAAGGTTTCCTACTGTGGAACATCTTGCTTCTGCAAGCGAAGATGAAGTCATGGCCAACTGGGCAGGTTTAGGCTATTACAGCAGGGCTCGAAATCTTCATGCTTGTGCAAAAGCTGTGGTGGAAAAGTTCTCCGGCCGCTTTCCTCTTGAACTTAATAAACTCCTGGAACTCCCCGGTATTGGAAGAAGTACTGCCGGTGCCATTATCAGTGCAGTTACCGATAAGCCAGTTCCAATGCTCGATGGTAATGTCAAAAGAGTTTTTGCAAGGTTCTTTAAGATTAACGAGGTTTACGGAACAGCGGGATTTGAAAAAGTCTTATGGGATTTAACGGAAAATAATCTTCCGCAAGAAGAAGGACGAGCTTTTTCCCAAGGACTAATGGATTTAGGCTCGATGATTTGTACGCGCTCTAACCCAAAGTGTTTGCTGTGTCCTGTCTCAGAGTTATGCCGAGCAGGCAAAGAAGGATGTCCTGCCGAATATCCTATTAAAGCCAAGAAAAAAGCCAAACCTGTACGCCATACGTTTTGGTATGTCTGTACACGGGGAGAGGCCGTGTGGTTGGAGAAGCGCACCGGCAAAGGTGTTTGGAAGCATCTGTGGAGCTTCCCGGAAGGAGATGATTTGACCCGTAAAGGTACTCCTCTGCCTACGGTCTTTCATGAGTTTACGCATTACAAGTTAACGGCTAGTCCCATTCATGTTTTAGATGCTGAACTAAATGAAAGCGATCATGGCGGATGGTTTAGCAGAGAAGACATAGAGCAAATAGGCATTCCTTCTCCCGTCAAGAAGCTGCTGTTGGAAGAAGTTTTTGGAAAAATCTTACTTGCCTAGTGCATCGAGAGTTCGATGACGCAGGACAATCCCATCGTACCTTTCTTTAAACCTTTTTGCTAGGGTTTCCGCAATATATACGGAGCGATGCTGGCCTCCTGTGCAGCCGATAGAAACCGTGAGATAGTGACGATTCTGAGCGCGGTATTTCGGCAGCCACTTAGTGACAAATGCATCAATATCGTTGACCATTTCTTCGACGTCCGGATACTTCTGCAAATACTCAATGATTGGTTTATCTTTGCCTGTGTAGGGACGGAGCTCTTCTTCCCAGTAAGGATTCGGAAGACAACGGACATCAAAAACTAGATCGCTTGCCAAGGGGATTCCTCGTTTAAATCCAAAAGATTCGAAAGTCAGAATCAGAGAATCTTCTTTAGCGTCTGCAAACTTTCTTACCCAGTAGCGAAGGGTGTTCGGAAGCAGTCCCGTGGTATCAATAAGATGACAGAAGGGAAGGAAAGGGTCGAGCATTTCTCGCTCCTTTTCGATTGCCTCAACAAGAGTTCCGGGTGCGGAGTCCGGCTTTTGAGAGAGCGGGTGCTGACGACGTGTCTCGGAGTAGCGCTGCACCAAAGCATCATTAGATGCTGTAAGGCAGAGAGCTCTCATATCCACGCCGCGTTGTGCCAGTGTCGTAAAACACTTCTGCAGGTCTTCCATGGAAAGATCGCTGCGGGAATCTAGGGCGACTGCAATTCTGTCTCGGCCGATGGCCTGAAGATGCGTAACAACTTGTTCTAAAAAAGGAGCGGGAAGGTTATCAATGCAATAAAAGCCGCTGTCCTCGAGCTGATTAAGAGCGATGGATTTTCCGCTGCCTGATAAGCCGGTAACTACGATAAGTTGCATAGAGTCTCCGAATGAATACGCCGTACGAAACAGAACCAAAAGAATATATTAGTGGGAAAGAAGAGGGTTCTGAGAATTCGTAATATCTTTCTTTTTCAAATTCGCTCTTCCAAGTTTGGTCAAACCGCCAAAACTTAGGCATTAACGCAAAGAAAGAGGATTGAAGCGACGTGCTGGAAAACAAATATAAGGGTTTATAGCTAAGAGAAAGTGCTAAATGATTGAAAAATTGTAAGTGGTTGAAATTCGTTTCAAGAGTGAGTCAATCCTCTAAGAAAAATAATTTAGGAAAGAACAATAACCTAATCCCAAGAATCGAGTAGGGCCGGTTATTACCCGTCCCTCTCACACCACCTGGCATGCCGTTCGGCACCAAGGCGGTTCCAGTAAACATCCCTACGTTCCAGATGCGGTTCGCAGGGCCTTTTCTAAACTGTACCATCCCTCTGATTCCAGCACATTGTTGCTTAGACCGGTTTGTAGGGGTCTGCAAGTGACGATGTGCCAGTATCGATTACTGGAATAAGCAAATTTTTCTACGTTTGGAGCTTTGTTCCACCTTAGCTTCAGCTCACGGTATCGATTTGCCGGCTTCTTCCACTGTTTCCACAGAAGTTGCCGAACCCTTCGCCTAATCCATGAGTCTAGGTCCTGAACCCAGCTTATAGGAACTGCCTTTTTAAAGTAGTTGGCCCACCCTCTGAGTTTCAGCCTCAATTTCCTCTTTATCCTGTCTATCCCTCCTCGGGCACGTCTGTCTAGCAATATTCTCAGGGATTCCTTGAGCTTCTTGCGTTTCTTTACGTGCACAGTAGGGAAGTATCGGTATTGCGGGAATTTCATCTTTTTAGCCTTTGAGACTTTAGTCGTGAAGCTAAAACCTAGGAATTGAACATCGGGGCTTCCTACTTTTAGAATTTTTGTCTTGTCCTCGTTGACTCTGAGGTGAAGCTTGCTCTCGATGAATTTCTTAATCCACTTAAGTGCTCTCTCCGCGGCTTTCCTGCTTTTGCAGAAGATGACGGCGTCGTCGGCGTATCTGCATGCTCTCATGTTCTTCTCACGGAGTTTTATATCCAGTTCATGAAGAACTACGTTCGCACACACGGGAGATATAACACCCCCTTGTGGACAGCCGAGTCGATTCGCTTTCCCAACTTTCCCTTCCTCGCTAATCGGCGCTCGAAGGAATTTATGGATTAGAGAGATTACACGTCCGTCCCTTATCCTTCTGGATAGGAGTTGAACTAGGAAATCATGGTTAACCGTATCAAAGAACTTACGTAGGTCGATATCGATTACCCATTCGTATCCCTCTCGAATATGCTCCATAGCTCGCCTTACGGCTTGCCGGCAGTCCCTGTTGGGTCTGAACCCATAGCTGTGATCCACAAAAATCTTTTCGTATTCCTCGCTCAGTACTAAGGCTATTGCCTGTTGCACAAAGCGGTCGATTACCGTGGGTATCCCCAAGGGACGTTGCTCCCCGTTGTCTTTTGGGATGTAAACCCTCCTTATAGGCGAGGGCTTAAAAGTACCTTGAAGAATTTGCTCTGTAAGTTTCCCAGGGTTTGATTTGAAGTAGGCTCTCAGCTCACTTGTTTCCATGCCGTCAACACCGCATGAACCTTTATTTGCTTCCACCTTCTTCAGAGCCTGCATTAGGTTCCCTCTGGCGAGTATCCTTTCGAGCGTGATTTCTCCAAATGTTTCGCTACTCATAAGTTCCGTCTGCTTGGTGTCATCGAACTCCTTTGCTCTTAACTTTCGTGTTCCGCACTATCCTTCAGAGCCTAGGTGTACTTCCTTTTTTTCCATTCTTGCCTTGCAGCGTTCCTCCTTTCACGGTTTACTAGTTCGGTCCTTCCCCCTTACTCTTGGGTACTATGACCTCTGCTGACTTCTTGCCATTCGTTGTTACTACCCCTGTCGGAGCTGACAAGACCTCCTCGGGTAAGAGTGCACTCTTTCACCTCATGTAACTGCCGTCTTTACATTCGCAGATTCCGGCTAGTTTTCGGACTTCGAATTATTTTGCATTCTCATCCTCTGCGCCTGCCTATAGACGATTTCTGTTCGTCAGTTCAAGGTTTTGCTATCTGCTTCTTTCAGCCTGTACATCACTGCACACACCTTGCAGATTCGCTAGCTCTTCCCACTAGCGGGCGAGCTCGGGACTTTCACCCTTTAGATTGCACTCATGCCGAGCACACAAAAAGAGGGACCGCCTTTCGGGCGGTCCCTCTAAATTTTGTGCTGTGTCTAAACCTAATCTTCTTTTTCCATCAGTTCTCTCTGGCGATTGAAAAATTCTTGAATCGTATTGATACCGCGTTTCTGAAGAATAGCGCTTCTTACCGCAGCTTCAACCAACACAGCTAAATTTCTGCCGCCCCCGACAGGAATAATCATGGTTCGAACCTGCTGCCCGAGAATTTCTGTATACAGTTCGGTTTCTGGCAGACGATCCATTAATTCCCCTTGCTCAAACTGTTTTAATTCAGCTACCAGAATCAAGCTTCATCTTTCTTCTGACAGAAGTTTCACCGAAGATGGTTTTGACATCTAAAAGACCGATTCCGCGAACTTCTAATAAGTTGGCTAATAGGGCAGGGGCGGAACCTTCAATTTGATTAGGTCCTCTTTGAATAAAGTCCACAACATCGTCTGCAACGAGCCCGTGGCCTCGTGTGACTAGTTCCAAACCCAATTCGCTCTTGCCAATGCCGCTTTGTCCAGTCATCAGAACACCAATTCCGAACACATCCATGAACACCCCGTGCATAGAGCACGAAGGAGCGGCTAACCGCACCATGTTATGGCGGATATTTGTTAAGGTATCCTCAGCACACGCATCAGAAGTGAAGAAAGGAATGTTCTCTTCAATGACAGCTCGGACAAAATCTTCAGGGAGCTCTAAATCTTTACAGATCACGAAACCGAGACTATTGTTTTTTCTGAATTGCTGAACGATACCTAGTCTGTCCGGTACTGAAAGACCTTGCAGAAAGGCTACCTCTGGCGCCCCGATAATGTGAAGTCGCTCGGGATGGATGATGTTAAGAAACCCAACATACAAAGAAGGATAATGAGAGCTTTGAGCGTCTGAAAGAAAGTTTCTGCCGTTTTGATTCTTGCCGTAAAGCCATTGGAGCTTGAATTTTTTGCTGCAAAGCTTGATTAGTTCTTCATATGTAGCCATAGTGTGCGTTTGCTCCTATTTTTCTTTATCGTCCGAATGCTGAGCACACCACTGATTGATAACTTCGGCAAATTCAGCCACGGTGGATGCTTCCTTCAGTTTCTCTCTTTCTTGTTTGTCAGAGAAAATTTCTGAGATTTGAGCAAGGATTTGGAGATGCTCGTCCGTTTCCTCTTCGGGAACAAGCAGAAAAAAGAAGGCTTCAATTGGTTCAGACTCGGTATTGTTTTCGAGACGATCGTTCAATCGAATAAACAGAGCTCGAGGCTGATCCAGATCTTTCATTCTGCAGTGAGGTACGGCTAGTCCATAACCTAAATAAGTGGAACCTAAGCGTTCACGTGCATTTAAACCGTCAAAAATTGCTTTTTTATCCAGGTGGTAGAGCAGGCTTAAAGTCTGGGCACCTAACTCAAGAATTCTTTTTTTACTTGAGGCAGAAATACCCAGAAGAATATTATCGGGTTTTAAAAGGGCACAAAGTTTAATCATTTTATGGACTCATCATGGTCGAACTTTATTCTAATTCATTAGCATCGTTTTCTTAGCGATGCAGGGGGCAAACCGAGAGCTTCTCTATATTTCGCAACGGTTCTGCGGGCCACTGTAAAACCTTTCTGCTCTAGGAGCTGTGAGAGTTTGGCATCAGACAAGGGCTTGGCTGGGTTTCCCCCGAGAATTATCTTTTTTAGCTCCGCTTTAATAGCCGAAGCCGAAACTTCTTCATCAGATTTTCCCGCGGCAAAGTGAGATGAAGAAAAAAAGTATTTCAGTTCAAAAGTTCCGCGGGAACAAATTAAATATTTCCCTGTTGTAATACGGGAGACGGTTGATTCATGAATTCCTAACTCATCAGCGATTTCTCGAAGCACCAAAGGTTTGAGTTTTTCCGGGCCGGTTTCAAAGAAATCTCTCTGTCGATTAACAATGAGTTCGGAAACGTTTAGCAATGTGGTTTGTCTCTGCTCAACGCTTTTAATAAATTGACGGGCTTCTTCTAAACGCCCTTGCCAAATTTTGGTATCTCTTTCAGTTTGCGTGCTGGAAAAGGCATCTGCATACATTCGGTTCAGGGAAATTTTTGGAGCATTTCGAATTAGTTTCGGTTTCCACTTCCCTTTGACTTTTTCTACTTTGATTTCGGGGAGAACAAAATTGATCTCAGGGTTGGAAAAACGAGAAGTAGGCCGAGGGTCAAGATGCGAAATCACATACAAAGCTTCTTCGAGCTCCTGTTCATTGCAGTCTAAGGTCTTCTTCAACTTTTCTACCTGACGTCTTGCGACCTGCTCAAGATAACTTTCAATGATGCGAAGAGCTAAGTCAGCTGTGCTTTTTTCAATCTCTTTGCGAAGCAGAAGAGTGTTGATTTGAAGAGAAAGTACTTCTAGGCAATCTCTTGCTCCGATACCGGCAGGATCAAAGGTTTGAAGAAGATGCAGAGAACTTTTCCAATCTTCGAGTGAAAAATTGTTCTCTGCCGGAAAAGAGTCTTTGATTTCTTCAATGCTTTCTGTCAGCAGCCCCGGGAATCTAAGGCGCCGATAATCCATTGAACTCTCAGACTTTCCTCAAGACTGATTTTTAAGCAGGACAGCTGTTCCAGCAGATAGGAGGTCAGAGACTGAGGAGCCTCTTCCCAATCCCAATCTTCCTCTTCAACCTCGGTCCGAAACCCAGACTCCCATAACAGCTCTCCTTTGTCTTCTCTTTCTGCTTCTTGTTCCTCAGAGGAACTTTCTTCTGCAGTAAGAAAAGGATTTTCTTGGAGCTGAGTGGAAATCTCCTGGATAAGTTCCTGCGTAGGCAGCTGAAGAATCTTTAAAGCCTGCTGTAACTGGGGAGTTAGAGCAAGTTTTTGAGTTTGCTTTAAAGATAGACCGATCAGCATGATTTACATACGGAAGTTCTTGCCTAAGTACGCTTTGCGGACCAATTCGTTTTCGATAATGGCTTCAGGTTTGCCGGAGGCTAAGACAGTACCGTCGCTGATAATGTAAGCGTGATCACAGATGCCCAAAGTTTCGCGGACGTTATGGTCAGTGATGAGAACGCCGATGCCTCTTTCTTTGAGGAAGTGAACGATTCTCTGAATTTCAATAACGGCAATTGGGTCAACGCCGGCAAAAGGTTCGTCCAGCAGAATAAAGCGAGGCCTTGCGGCCAAGGCACGGGCAATTTCCGTTCTTCTTCTCTCACCTCCGGACACGGTGGAAGCAATACTCTTGCGAATGTTAACAATCTGGAGTTCATTGAGAAGCTTTTCTAATTCTTCCTTAATTTCCTTAGAACTCAGCTTGGAGCCATCCGGATTGACTTGAAGTTCCAAAATAGCCTGGATGTTTTCTTCCACGGTTAGTGAACGGAATACGCTGTTTTCCTGAGGGAGATATGTCACCCCGAGTCTGGATCTCTTATAAATCGGCAAATGTTGAATAGACTTGCCGTTTAAGAGGATTGAACCGCCGTTTGTAGAGACAAGACCGACAATCATGTAGAAGGTGGTGGTTTTACCTGCACCGTTCGGACCCAATAGCCCTACGACTTCACCGCTTTTTACGCTGATGGAGACGTCTTTAACAACGGTGCGGTTGCCGTAAATCTTTTTTAAATTGACAGCTTCTAAGACACTGCGGGTGCCGTCATCTTTACGTTCTTCCGTCATTGAGTAACTCTCGTGTTACGTTCAAGTTCAACGCCTTTGGAGCGAGCAGGGCTGGCAGAAGAGTCTCTCGGAGCAATGACCGTGCTTACACGGCCGGCAGAACCGCGGGACTTGTCGCCGGTAATATCAGCGGTGGAGTTTGTCATGTTGTAGACAATGCGGACACCGCGGCTCCGATCTTTGAGTACTCCGTTTTCTGTTCTGAAGACTTCGGCGTTGTTGGTGAGAATCAACTGGTTAGATTTTTCGTTATAAGTAAGCTTATCTCCCTCTCCGTGCATCCATTCTTCTACGCCGGGCGTCTGCTGATCACGTCTTTGTTTAAAACGGACCAGTTTCCCTTTTTCCGGAGTCATAACCGCATGACGAAACCCCTGAGGGTCAATGGACAAGACAAGCTTAGCACCATGAATCTCTAAAGTACCTTGGTGAACTGCCACGTTGCCCGTGTAAATAGCCACTTGTCTAACGTCGTCTCCATCGAACTTGTCAGAGAATATCTGTACGGGTTTGTCAGAGTCTCCCGATTCTGCAAAAGAAATCATCGGGAGCATTAGAGTTAGGGCTACGGCAAAACTAATACGCTGGAAGTTCATTTTAGTGGCTTTATATAGTTGTCCAATTCTCGTAAATCCTGTCTATTGTAATTTCTTTTTAGGAAATTGGTATGAAAGACTTTTTCTCGATTTGTGGCCCGAGAAACGAATGAGCGGAATTACTGAGCGTTTTTTCGATGCCTGACTTTCGTTCTTATTCAAGCCGGATTGAATGGAGCGGGGCATAAATTCACTTTGAACCCTTGAACGCAATTTGAAAGTGCGCTCAACATTGTCAAAGTCCATCCCAATACCTTTGGAGATATCGCTCCCTCTTGTCAGCGTGACCGGCTTGTCAGAAGAGTAAACATCTTCATCCGGGTAGGCGTCAAGCTGGCTTGTTTCTAGGCGGCTCGCGGGCTTGTCGCCATGTGCTTGCTGACGGATATCAACATTGTTATAGAAATGAAGTGTTTCTCCGCCGGAGACCATTTCACCGGAATCAGAACGGGCCGTTACCTGGGGCTCGTTTGGGTTAAGGGAGTAGTACTCAGGAAATTCAGCTGTGGCATGGCCGTCCGAATAGTGATCTATTCGTTTAGCAAATACTTTATATGAGGCTCCCCCGGATTTATCAAATTTGGTCACTGTAATATCGTGAGCAATAAAGTCAGGAGAATTTAGATCGGAGAGATGGCCTTGGCCTTCCATTTCTGCTTTAACGGAATACCAATAGCTCATGCCTACCAAGGTAAGCAGGAGTGCAACAGCGATGATGGAAGTAAGACGATCTCTCATTAACTAGATTTCAATCCCAAAGCGTTTTTGAACAACGGAAGCAAATTTATCTTGTGAGTTTAGAATAAATTCGGCTAATTCGCGAACTGCCCCTCTGCCGCCCGGATATGTGGAGACCCAAGCAGCTTTAGATAATGCTATTGGTGCGGCATCACATGGAGCACATGCTAACCCGACTAACGGGAACAAGCAGAGGTCCGGAATATCGTCTCCCATGTAAGCAACATTCTGCGGCTCAACATTGGCTTGTATGCAAATGTTGGTAAAACCGACCCGTTTGTCTTTTTCGCCCTGCATGACGAGCTTGATGCCGAGCTCTCTTGCCCTTTCTTCGACGATATCGGAAGTGCGGCCGGTACAAATAGCCACCGCAATGCCGGCGTCTTGAAGAAATTTAATTCCCAATCCGTCACGTACAAAGAAAGACTTAAAAAGCTCTCCGTCTCCGCTGATATTGATGCAGCCGTCGCTCAGGACACCGTCGACATCAAGAATAACTAGCTTAATCTGTTTAGCAATTTCTTGAATTTCCATTAGATCACCTTTGCCGTCATGAGATCGTGAATATGAAGGGCACCGATAAGTTTGTTGTCTTTATCTACCACCAGAAGCTGATTGCGCAAAGTTGTTTCAAGGACTTTGGCGGCTTCCATTGCCAAAGCATCTGCGGTTGTTGTTGACGGATGCTTCGTCATCACGGAGGCGATAGAGATTGGACGGATATCGCCGACTTTTTCAATGAGTCTTCTTAAGTCGCCTTCAGTGAAAATTCCGACGACTTCATTGGCTTCATTGGTGATGGCAGTCATGCCAATCTTCTTGCGCGTAATTTCTTTCACGGCATCGAGGACGGAGGCACTGTCTTTAACAACAGGGAGATCGTCTCCCGTTCTCATGACATCCTTGACATGTGTGAGTAAGCGGCGTCCCAAAGCTCCGCCCGGATGAGATCTTGCAAAATCTTCCGGTCCGAAACCTTTAGCGTCTAAGCAGGCAACGGCTAAGGCATCACCGAGTGCTAAGGTTACGGTGGTGGAAGAGGTAGGTGCCAAATTCAGAGGGCAGGCTTCACGTTCAACATGAATATTCAGGTTAACCGTTGCATGATTGGCTAACGGATTTGAATCGGAACCGGTAATAGCGATAATTGGTGTGCCCTCTCGAACAATCGTCGGAACAATCGCCAAAAGTTCGGAACTCGAACCGGAGTACGAAATAGCAATGACGACGTCTTCTTTGGTGATCATTCCCAAGTCGCCGTGGGCGGCTTCAGCGGCATGAACAAAAAATGCCGGTGTACCGGTGGAGGCTAAAGTCGCAGCTATCTTGCGGGCAATATGGCCGCTCTTGCCGACCCCGCTGACAACGACGCGCCCCTTACAGGCTAAGAGGATTTGAACAGCCTTAATGAAGTTTTCATTGAGAGTGTCGGAGAGGTGGCAGATGGCTTGAGCTTCAGCTTGAAGAACTGCTTTGCCGAGTTCGAAGATCCCTTTTGTTGAAGAGGTTCCGTTCATTTTTGTTTCGCAAAAAATAGGTTAAGGATGAATTATAGTCGGGAGGAAAAGAAGTCTCCTTAGGAGCCTCTTAACTTAGTAAAAAAAGTTGAAAACTGAAGCCCGCTTTTTGCGCTTGCGCATAAACAAAAAGCCTGTCAAAACTGTGTCCCGGCGCCGTGTCAAAAGACAATTAATGATTGAGAATTTTTGCTAAGAAAGCCTGTGCTCTCTCGCTTCGTGGAGTAGAGAAGAACTCTTCTTTCGGAGCTTCTTCAACAATTTCGCCTGCGTCCATGAAAACGACTTTATCTGCAACCTTACGTGCAAAGCCCATTTCATGAGTAACTACCATCATGGTCATGCCTTCTTTAGCCAGCTCAACCATAACATCCAGCACTTCGTTAATCATTTCCGGGTCGAGAGCGGAAGTCGGTTCGTCAAAGAGCATGCAGATCGGATCCATTGCTAGAGCTCGAGCGATTGCGACGCGCTGCTGCTGACCGCCGGACAGCTGCATTGGAAATTTATGGGCGTGCTTGGCGAGACCGACTCGATCAAGCAGTTTTAAACCTCTTTCAATGGCTTCATCGCGAGTTCTTTTCAGGACCTTCATTTGCGCAAGAGTAAGGTTGTCGCAAATGGTCAAATGAGGAAAGAGTTCGAAATGCTGAAAAACCATGCCGACGTGAGAGCGCAGTTTAGGCAGATCGACACTAGGAGCACCGACATCGACCCCATTTACGAAAATGCTTCCGCTTTGGAACGGCTCAAGGGCGTTGACGGTCTTAATCAGGGTGGATTTTCCGGAGCCGGAAGGCCCGCAGATAACGACAACTTCGCCTTTTTCGACCGATGTGGAGCAATTGCGGAGAACTTGAAAGTCTCCGTACCACTTGCTGACATTTTTTATCTCGATCATAGGCATAGTCGCATTTCCCGTCTAATTTAAATCTAGGTCTAAAGTATACATTTTGACTATCAATGAAGGCTAAAATCCAAAAGCTAAATTTTGGAGAACTTATGGCAGACAATTCAAACAAAAAAGACAATCAAGTTCCGTCACTTCCTGATTGCGATGTAACTTTCAGAGTGATGCCGATGCCTCCTGATACCAATCAGTATGGCGATGTTTTCGGCGGCTGGATTATGAGCCAGGTAGACTTGGCAGGAGCTTCCGTTGCAGCCCGCAGAGCACGCTGCAGATGCACCACCGTTGCAGTAACCAACTTCGTTTTCAAAGAGCCGGTATGGGTCGGTGACGTTGTCTCTTTCTACGGAAGAATCCTGAAAGTAGGCCGAACCTCTGTCACCGTTGACGTAGAGGTTTTTGCAGAAAGACTTCACAAAGACAATCATAAGATTGTGAAAGTGACCGAAGCTCAGCTGGTATACGTTGCTATCGGACCGGATGGCAGACCGCAACCGGTTGACAGACCTGACGAAGAAAATACTGCTGTTCCGAACAGAGACATTCTTCCTCATGTTCGTCAGCAGGTGCCTGACAAGAATTAATGAGCTGAAAATAGATCAACTAATTAGGTCGTGGTCTCGCTGGAGAACACGACCCAAATTCTTCTTACTTCTACGGCTTAATCAAAATTTGGTTTTCTTTTTTCCATAAATGCGTTAAAGGCTTCTTTCATTTCTGCGCCGTCAACTAATTGGTCAAAAGTTTCTTGTTCAAGCTCTTTTTGTTCCTTTGTTCCCGACAAGTACGCTGCCTTCAAAAGACGTTTGGTAGCATTCAGCGCTTTAGGAGGAAGATTACCTAAGCGGGTTGCAGCCAGGAAAGTCTGAGGGAGAACTTTGTCGTCTTCGAGGACATGATTGATAATGCCCATGGCAATGGCCTCGGAAGGACTGATAGGTTCAGAAAGAAGAATCTTCTGTGCTGCAAGTTTGTATCCGGCGCTCTTAACCGCGAGAAGGCTGATGCCGTACAACGGTGTTTTGCCAAGAGCAATATTCGGCAGGGAAAATAAGGCGTGTTCTCCGCAGAACACTAAATCACAGTGATAAAGAAGCGCGACGCCTTCAGCGACGGCAGGACCTGTCACAGCAGCTAGTATCGGCTTTTCGACATAGTCCAATGCATCGATCACTTTCTGGAAGGCTTTTAGGATTTCTTGAGGCTTGTTGAGCATCTCATCAATGTCTAAACCGGCGCAGAACACATTGGTTTCACCTGAAATGACAATCGATCGAACGGCATTGTCTTCATTGCATTCCAAGAGCTGCTTTTTTAATTCATTGCACATCTCGATATCGAGAGTGTTTCTTTTGGCCGGACGCTGGATAGAGAGCCGAGCGGTCTTATCTTCAATTGTAGTAACAACAGGCATTTTTTTTTAACTCCACAATATTCTTTTTATTCTGAAGATGTTTTAAAGGATGTAGTCTGAAAACTCACCATTATGGTCTTAACTATCGGGAAGTGCGTGACGAAAGTATACGAGATACTTTATTTTTGGCTTGGGTTATCCTCTATTCAAAAAAAATTTCCTGGTGGTAATCTCGAATAATGATGAAAAGAATTATTCGATATATCCCAGCGATCTTATTGCTTCTGGCTCTTTCTTTTGTGCCTGCCCACGCAGAAAAAGAGCCGGAAGCAGTTGTCTCCATTGGTTTGCTGGACTCTTTTAATCCGGAAGTTGAACGGGAATTGATTCTGCCGACAATGGAATATCTTAAGCAGAAGTTCCCTCAGATTCGCTGGAGTTTGGTTCATCTCAATACATTGAAACCTGTGCTTCCGTTGAACAGTCAAAAGCAGATTTCGTTTTCTCTTCGGCAGGAACCTTTCAAGAGCTTCACCAAGTTTTAGGCTACAACCACGTGGTTACTTCAAAAAGCGTGTTCTCAGATAATCCTTCCGAATCCGTCGGCAGCGTTTTTATTGCCCGGAAATCCCGCGAAGATCTAAAAGATATTCCGTCGCTGAAAGGGAAAGTAGCTGTCGCTTCTCAGCCTAATTCATTTGACGGATGGCTGATTGGCACCCACGAGATTGCCAAAGAGGGATACGATCCGGATAAGTTTTTCTCGAAAGTTATCTTTTCTCATTTCCAGTTTCCGGATTCTTTGGCTATTCTTGCAGCAGGTAAAGCTGATGTTGGGGTCTTTTCCGCTTGTTTGCTAGAAAAGCTGGAAAAGGAAGGTTTGGTCAGCACGGAAGATTTCAAAATCATTTCTCCTAAAGACAAGGAGTCTTTGAAGTGTTCACATTCAACGGAACTTTACCCCGGAATTGTTTTGTCTACGGGAGAAAATACAGATCCGAAACTTGTTTGGGAAGTGACTTCGGCTCTTCTTTCCATGCCGAGCATTAATAACAGCGAGTGGACCATCAGCCAGAAGTTCTCTAAGGTCAACCAGCTGTATCAAGATCTCAAGATTGGGCCTTATTCCTATCTCAAGGAGCAGTCCCTTTCCGCCCTTTGGCAGCGATTCAAGAATGTCATTTTGATAATTGCCGGTATTGTTCTTATCTTAATTGTCAATGAGATTTATTTGCGTTCTGCCGTGGCTTGGAGGACTCGACAGCTCAAGTCAGCTCTCAAAGAAAAAATTAGAGCTGAAAGAGATGCAAGAGAAAAAGGAAAACAGCTGGCTCAAATGGAAAAATTCGGCGTAATTTCTCAAATGTCAGGAATGTTGGCTCATGAGCTCCAGCAGCCGTTGTTGGCAATCGGTAATTTCACAAGCGGCCTGAAGATGTATATGAATAAACAGGAAAGGCTCGACAAGGTAAGCTCGGAGGCTATACAGCACATTGAGAAGAATACGAAGCGAATAGCCGATATTGTCGGCCGAGTTCGATCCTACGCTAAAAACAAAAGAGGACAGTTTGAATTGGTAGATTTGGCTGAAATTGCCAAGAGGGCGTTGACTAGCGCGAAGGGTTCGGCATTTGCTGATATTCCAATCCGGCTGAAGGTTCCTGCCAAGGCTGAAGTATACGGCCAGCCTCTTGAGCTGGAGCTAATTATGGTCAACTTGCTGAAAAACGCTTGCTCTGAGGTGAAAAAAGTCAAAGATCCGCAGATTGTTTTGTCCATTGAAGATGAAGGGAAGTGCTGGAGGGTGAGCGTTAGAGACAACGGACCGAAACTTTCCCCACAAGAATTTCTTAGACTCAGGCAGATGGGCGACAGCGTGAAAGATGACGGATTGGGAATTGGATTATCGTTGGTTCGAGGCCTATGCGATTCTCATGGCGCCTCTTTGAGTTTCAGTCAAATAGAACCGCAGGGAATTTGCGCTGCGTTTGTAATAGAAAAAAGGAGTGATGATGGAGCCGATCGTAAGAATAATTGATGATGACGAAGAGGCACGAGAATCCACTGCCTTTCTTCTGACAATGGCCGGATGGTGTACGCAGACTTATGAGAGCGCCCAGAGTTTTTTAGATAACGATGATGTTTCGGTACCGGGCTGTATTTTGCTGGATATACGGATGCCCGGAATGACGGGAATGGAACTTCAGTTAAAGCTGAGCGAAGATCACGTAGAGCTTCCGATTATCTTTTTGTCCGGCCACGGAGATATGTCGATGGCGATTCATGCCTTCCGCATAGGAGCTGCAGATTTCTTGGAGAAGAATGTCACATCCGAGGAACTACAGGCAGCCGTGAAGAAGGCTGTAACTGCATCAATGAAGAACTTTTCGTCTAATTGCGAGAAGAAAAAACTCCTTGAACTTTATGAAAGCCTCACGCCGAGGGAAAAGCAAGTCTGTGTCGGGGTGGCTCAAGGAAAACTCAACAAGGTAATTGCTTACGAATTGGATATCGCGGAAAGAACCGTGAAGATGCACAGAAGCCATTTGTTGGAAAAATTAGAGGTCAAAAGCCCGGTGGAACTGGCATTCTTGTTGAAGAGCATAGGAGTGTTGGATGCTGAATAGGCGAAGATTTACTCATTTGGCTTTGGTTTTGCCGACTGTTCTGGCCTCTCCCGCAGTATTAGCCAAAAGACCAAAGAAAACCAATAGCGTCATCGTGATCGGGGAGGAGCTGCCGGGCTTGCAGCTGCGATCTCGGCAAAAGAACATGGCGCTGCAGCAGTAACAGTTCTCGAAAAGGCCTGTTTTCTCGGAGGACATACGGCTTTTGCCGGCGGTTCCGTTAACTTTGTTGATCCGGAAAGACAGAAGAAAATGGGTATCAATGACTCAGAGGAGTTATGGCAAAAGCAAATCATTGAAACCGGAGGTGGGATCAATGATGTTGAACTGGTTAGAACACTAGTTTCTTCCGCAACGGGGACTGGGAAATGGTTGGAAGACATGGGAGTTAAGTGGCTTCCGATGGTGTATGAAGCCTGGTCAGGGAAGTTCCCTCGAGCTCATCAAATTGCCGGGAAAAGATGCGGGATGGAATACATTCGCTGCCTCGCTAAGAGAGCAAAGCAGTTGGGTGTGCAGATCATCTTGAATGCCGAAGTTATTTCTCTTGATTGTCAAAAGAAAGGCGGCTGCACTGTAACCTACAAGAAAAATGGTCGCTCGCTTCCTCTAATGTCCGATGCAGTTGTTCTGGCTACCGGCGGTTTCTCTGCGAACCAAAATATGAGAATGCTTTATGACCGGCGCCTTGATGAAACGGTAGGAACCACGCTTAGTGCTTTTAATTTTACCTATGACGGCTCCACGGGTGAGGGCATCCAGATGGCTCAAGCTCTCGGCGCAGAAGTCTGGGATATGGAGTATATGCAGCTGATTCCGCTGAACGGAGGGCGCCTGCTTGACTATTCTGGCGGCGAAATTTTTGTTGATTCTTCGGGTAAAAGATTTATTGATGAAGCAAGTGAGGTTAGATATATTGCCGACGCGTTCTTAAAGCTTCCGGATAAGACGATGTGGGTCATCACCGATTCGACAACTCGCAAAAATTCATCTTTTGAACAAAAACTGATGACTGGGGTCGTGCAGGAAGCTGATTCCGTCCGAGAAATGGCTAAAGCCATGAATGTGCCTGCCTCCGTGCTGCAGGCTACTTTGGGCGAGTATAACGAGAGCATTCCCAAAGCCAGTGCGGGTGCAGAGAAGAATATTGTTAAACAGCCTCTGTTGACTCCGCCTTTCTACTTCGGAAAGGAAAGATTTGATTTGCATTTTTGTTGCGGCGGCCTGGCTATTAACAGCAAAGGGCAAGTTCTTCGAACCGATGGTCAGCCGGTGCCTAGACTGTATGCTGCCGGCGAGTGCACGGGCGGTATTCACGGGAAAGACAGACTCGGAGGAGACTCATTAATCAGCTGTTTTGTTTTTGGAAGAATTTCCGGAGCATCGGCTGCAAATACCAAAATCTAGTATGCACTTTGGTGCATATGCACTAACGGACATTTTGAGAAAAAGGCCCGATCTTTAAGCTTCTACTTAACAAAGAAACCCAAATTAACCCAATAGGAGCTTAAAGATGAAGAAAACATTAGTTGCATTATTCGTAACAGGTTACGTTGGAATCGCATTTGCCGATCAAGTCGTTGATACCGATATCGTTGTCGTCGGTGCCGGCGGTGCAGGTTTCTCTGCAGCCGTTGCAGCAGCCGAAGCAGGTGCAAAAAACATCGTTTTGTTGGAAAAGAATCCGGTTGTCGGCGGTCATACCGTAATTTCCGGCGGTTCCGTTAATGCTGTTGACACCAAGCGTCAAAAGGCCATGGGCATTGAAGACAGCGCTGATAAGATGGCTGCTCAAACATTGAAGGCCGGTGACTACCGTGCTGACCCAGCTTTGGTTAAGACTTTAGCTGATAACTCCGAAGCAGCAATTAACTGGATGGAAGGTCTTGGTGTTCAATGGAATCCTCGCGTATTCGAAGCTTGGGGCGGTTTGTTCGCCAGATCTCACAACTCCGGAGATAAGAATGCCGGGCATGATTACATCCGCGTTTTGAATAAAGCAGCTAAAGCTCACGGCGTACAGATTAAAACCAACACAAAGGCTGTTGAACTTCTTCGCAAAGACGACCAATCTCCGGTTACAGGCGTAGTCGCTCAGGCTAAGAACGGCGAAAAAATTACATACAACGCTAAGGCAGTTGTCCTCGCAACCGGCGGCTTTACAGCTAATGTTCCGATGCGTATGCGTTATGACCGTCGTCTCGACGCCAGCTTCAAGACAACAGCTAATCCGACAGGTAAAGGATTTGACGGTTCTACCGGTGATGGTATCAACATGGCTACTAAGGTTGGAGCTGATACAGACGGTATGAACTACATCCAGCTTATCCCATTTGTCGGCGGCCGCGTTATTGATTATGTGGGAGGGGACATCTTCGTTGATCCTCAAGGCAAACGCTTTGTAAACGAAGGCGGCCGCCGAGACGCAATTGCTGATGCAGTTCTTGCTCTTCCGGGACGCACTATGTGGGTTATTACCGACGACCAGTCTCTCAAAGGCGCCTCTTTGGAAACCAAACTGAAGAAAGGCATCGTATTTAAGGCCGACACCGTCGAAGAAATGGCCAAGAAGATGAATGTTGATCCGAAGGTTCTCCAACAGACACTCGATCGTTACAACGAATTTGCTGCTAAGAAAGAAGATCCGGACTTCGGTAAGACAACATTTACTCAGTTGATTAACAAACCTCCGTATTATTTCGGAACCGAAACTCAGGACGTTCACTTCAGCTGCGGCGGTTTGAGAATTACTCCTCAGGCACAAGTTGTTGACGTTAACGGCAAGGTTATCCCGGGGCTTTATGCAGCTGGCGAAACTACCGGCGGTATCCACGGTACAAACCGTGCAGGCGGAAATGCCCTTATCGATAACTTTGTATTCGGAAGAATCGCCGGCCAACAGGCAGCGGCAACTGCAGCTAAGTAAGGTGGTACTATGAAGTTCAGACTATTAATCCTCTGTCTGTCATCCTTTCTGGTCTTGGCTTTGAATGCCAATGCAGCCGGGATAGCCGACAGTCACATGAAGAAGAGTATCCCCTGCACGTCTTGCCATAAGACAATGAAGGGCGGAGACGATGTCGAAAGGACTGATTGTTTGAAATGCCACAATGAGGAACAGCTCAAGGTCGCAGGTGAAAAAATCAAGCCTAAATTTGACAACCTTAACCCTCATAAGCCGCATTTCGAAGATTTGGCTTGTACAGAGTGTCACAAAGGTCATGCCGAACAGGTTAACTTCTGCGCATCCTGTCACGGCAACCGTTAATCTCTAAATAGTTCTCCTTGGTTACGAGACACCTTCGAGTGTCTCGTTTTCTTAGAAGTTTTAATCGGCAGCCTCTTCAGGCAATTCAAGGGAGAAAAGGTTAATGTGCGGATCTGTCTCATCTTCAGTTTGACTGTATCCGCGTTTTTGCATCATCTTGGACATGCCCCCGTTATCTTTGAGAACGTAGCCCACCAGTTCAGTCAGGCCTCTTGAAAGAGCTTCTTCTTCCAAAGCAGCCATCAAAAACTTAGACAGTCCCTTTCTTTGGTAGTTGTCTGCGATAGAAATGCCGAATTCTGCAGATTTACCGTTGGGAAGCAGCGAGAAGGTAGCTTCACCTACAACGGCAGGCCGTGTCTTGGAAGGTTCAGTCAGAATAATTGTGTAGGAGCGGTCAGGATCATTGGTCAAAGCTCTGGCAGCAATTTCTTCCGGCGTTGTACTTAGTCCATGGAAGCGCAGGCGCATGGAGCTCTCCGAAAGATTCGTGATGTAGTTGGTGAATCCTTCAATATCTGCTGGCTGGGCTTGTCTGAGGAGCAATTCTCCGAAGTCTCCTGAAATTTTCTTCGCCGGCTTGGAAAGCACCGTCGGAAATACTAAATGTTCCGCTTTAGCAGAAGGTCTCAGCGGTTTGTCCCAAATAGCGGCATGGGCATCTAAAACAATGGCGGAGTCCGGGCCTACAAGAAGAGGATCAATTTCAATGGACTTCAGAGCCGGGATGGAAACAGCAGCCTGAGAAAGACGCAGAAGGGCAGTGCAGAGCAATTCTTTGTTGACTTCAGGGAAGCCCTTGTAGGCTGAAAGCAGTTTACTGATTGAAGGAGCTTCCAAGAGCTGGAGGGCATCTGACTTGGAGATAGGAGCGAAGTTGAATTCTTCTTTGAATCCTAAATCCCCGTATAAGCCGCCTACTCCGATGTAAACAACGGGACCAAACTGTTTGGTGTTTCTCATTCCGACTTTCAGTTCTCTGGCGTAGGCATCGCTGAGGGTTCTCTGGATGGTGACGGCGAAATCTTCTTCGGGAATGTGGTTTTCTCCGGCTTTAGTCTGAAGTGCCTTATAGGCGTTTCTTAGTTCTTTTTCGTTGCGGATTCCGAGGATTACTCCGCCGATGTCGCTCTTAGAAAGAATTCCGTCACTGCGGATCTTCAAGGCAACCGGAAAGCCGAGAGCTTTCGAGGCCTCAATAGTTTCGCCTAAAGAGCCGGCATAGAACGAAGCGGTTGTTTCAAAGCCGATACTGGCTAGGAGACGCTTAGCTTCTTCGTCATAAAGAATATTTCGATCTTCTTTTTTAGCTTGCTGGATAATCTTTCTGGCGCCGGCAAAGTTTCTATCCGACAGAGACTGCGGTGGCACGGATAATGCGCTCTGGCTTTTTCTAAAGTTAAAGAATTTTTCTGTCAGCGAAACGGATAGGCAGGCATTCTTTATTCCTTCCAGAGCAAGAATGCCGTTGGTCAGCAAGTACTTGATGGCCGGCTCAATTTCGTGAGATCCTAGCCATGCAGTGATAACTGGCTTGGATGCTTGTTTAATGATGGGCGCAATGGCTTTAGCAATCTCTACCGGTGAAATTAAGGGATTGGAAACAAAAGCCAAGAGAACGCCGGAGCAGTTTTCTTGCTTTAAAGAAAAATCCAAAATCTGAGAAATGATCTTCGGTGAGGCATCTACACCGACATTAATTGGGTTTGCAAACGGGAAAAGTACTTTAAATTTCGTGCTGATAACTTCCGCAGCTTCGGGAGGAATGACTGCCGGCACGATTCCGTAGGCGCCCATTGTATCGGCAACCAACGTATCCAGTCCTTTACTGTTGACGATGCTGTATAGGGCGCCGTCAAAGAATGCTTTTCTTAAAGAGAACGCCTGGATTGCATAAGACAAGTCATAGATGGAGTCTAGGAGGAGGGCTCCGGAGCGTTTTAAGGCTTTTTCGATTACATCGTGATGATCTTGCGGACGGCCGTTGTTGTTAATGACGATGTCGCCCGAGAGTGAGGATTTCCCGCCTTTAAGCAGAATGACCGGTTTATTTTTCGCTGCCAGACGAATGGCCGAGAGCATTCTTCTCGGATCTTTAAAGTTTTCAACGTAAAGAACAATGCACTGTGTCTGATTATCTTGAGCTAATAAGTCAATGTAGTCGGCTGTCGTTAATGAATACTCCAGCCCTGGATCGATAACGTAAGAGAAGCCGCCTTTACAGCTGGAGGCAATGTTAATGATCGTGTGCACGAGTCCGGGAGATTGACTGATAAGGCCGATATTGCCTGCCATCGGCATGTGAGGAAGGAAGGAGACGTTTAGTGCGGCAGGAGGGTATAGGTAGCCTAGGGACTGAGGCCCTACGATGTACATTCCGGCCTTTTTACACTCGTCAAGTTTGTTATAAAAATCTTCCGTGAGTTCTGTTTTCGGGAAGCCTCCACAAAGAAGTACGGCTTTGACTTTTTCCTCTAAAGCGGCGGTAAGGATTTTGACGTAATGCTCCGGAGGACAAACAATGACGACTAAGTCCAGGCTCTGCTTAACGGCACTTAGCGTGGGATAGCATTTATAAGATCCTAGAGTTTTGTATTTCGGGTTGATCGCAAATAAGTTGGCAGCTCCGTGCCCTGCAGTCAGATGCTCCCACATCGTTGTCCCAAGGCTTCCGGCTTTCTCACTGGCTCCCACAACAGCGATGCTTTTAGGATTGAATAGAACGTTCAAATAATGCCTAAAGTCCATTTTGTTTGCCTTTCAAACTTCCACCTTGGGAAGTTTAAACGAGCGGAGGAGAAGATTTGAACAATATGATGCTGACAGCCAAGATAGAGGAACATCTTTCAAATATCTGGTTTGAAATGAGTAAGATTCCAAAAGCAATATCAGAATAAGTGGTAAAAATGAAAAAAGACGAAGAGAAGTATTGGAAAAAAGCCCGACGGCTCCTTAGTGTCTTGTACTGAAAAAGTAAAAGTTTTGAATGAGAATTTTGACGAGATCAAGCATCTTCTCCAGGATGCTATCGATGATGCCGTCTTAATGGGTTGTTCTGAAGAAAATGTTAAAAAGATTTATCTGGACCTGCTTAACTCCACAAAAGCAGCTTATCCAGAGATCAAATAGGTGAAGATTATGACGAAATACCTCAACTGTTTGAAAGCCGTTGCGTTGGCTTTTGTATTCGGGCTGCTTGCAGCGTGTGCCCATCCCGATTCAGTGAATTTGGGAACTTCCTATGATTCCGTAATGGACAAGCTCGGAGCTCCGGATTCAAGAACAGTTCTGCCGGACGGGACTCTTCGATTGGTTTACTCTCTGCAGCCAATGGGTCAGCAGTCCTACGTCATGATTTTTAATAAAGAAGGGCATTTAATTTTCAAAGAGAATCTTCTTCAGCAGAAGTACTTCAATGAAATCAAACCCAAGATAATGAACGAGCAGGATATCTACAACATGTTCGGACATCCTTGCGAAAAGTGGACTTACGCACTATCGGGCGAACATACCTACATGTACCGCTTTCAAGATGGCGGTATGGACTGGGCTTTATGGGTTGACTTCGACAATAAGACAAATGAAGTTCTCAGATACGTCATCAGCATTGATCCTTGGACCCAAAGAGACGGGGATGACGATAAAAATATCTAAGTTTGGATATTATTGCGCCTCTTCTTTTTTCCTAAGCAATTAAATGTCTGTACCTCAACGGCACAAATTCGGTTTTAAGGCATGGCTGCCCACTATTGGGCTGGCCTTTGCTGCTTTTGTATTCAATACTTCGGAATTCCTCCCGGTCGGCCTTCTCCCTAATATCGCAGAAAGCCTTCATGAGACGACATCTCAAACCGGCTTAATTATTACTGTCTATGCCTGGGTAGTAGCTTTGATGTCGCTTCCTCTGACGGTGATGACGGCAAAGTTAGAAAGACGAAAGCTGTTATTGGCACTGCTCCTTCTCTTTGCAGGAAGTCACTTCATTGTTTTGTGGGCTGATACGTTCGTGAAACTGATGGGCGCGCGAATTTGCGTTGCGTTCACACATTCCATTTTCTGGTCCATTATGACGCCGTTAGCGGCGAGAACAGCGCCGTTCGGCAAACAATCTTTGGGACTGGCGGCGGTCATGGGCGGAAGTATCGTTGCTACAGTTCTTGGTGTGCCTATCGGTACGAGATTAGGACAAGAAGTGGGCTGGCAAGGCGCTTTCTTTATTGTCGGTATTGCTGCTCTTATCGTTTTAGTACTTATCTATTTCGTGCTTCCGATTTGTCAGAGTGATAGAGCCGGATCTCTGAAGAGCCTGCCGGTTCTCTTTAGACGTCCTCCGATTGTCCAGCTGTATCTTCTGACCGTTACCGTCGTTTTAGGACAGTTTACGGCTTATTCCTTTATTGCTCCGATTCTGATGAATATCGGTGGCGTGAGTGAATCAACCACTGTTGTGGCGTTGTTTGTTTATGGTATTTCGGGAATTTTAGGAACGGTAATCGGCTCTAAATTTGTCGATAAACATACCTCATGGGCTCTTGTCATTCCTCTTTTCATTGTGACGTGCTCTTTAGCCTCCATTACGATGCTTGCCCCTCACTGGAACGCTTTCTTGGTCATGGCCGTTTTCTGGGGTGCAAGTACCACTGCCGTTATTCTGGCATTTCAAACGATTCTGCTGCGTTATGCGAAGGATGCTGCAGACGTTGCCACAGCGCTTTTCAGCGGAATCTTTAATATTGGAATCGGAGGAGGTGCCTTCTTGGGAAGTCATCTTTCGGTTGCATTCGGCTTTTCTTCGCTCGGGTATGCCGGAGCGGCGTTGGTCGGTATTTGTCTGCTCGGCTGCCTTATTTTGTGGATCACAAAGGGAAACGCAATCCTCGGCGCACAAGAAAAGGTGTAGCTATTAGATGTCTTAACTAAACAAAAACGCGGCCGAAGCCGCGTTTTGTGCAGAAGCTAATCAGAAATTAATCGTGCTTGTGTTCGTTGCGAAGACGAATATGAAGTTCTCTGAGCTGCTTTTCATCAACCGGAGAAGGAGCTTGTGTGAGCAAGCACTGCGCACGCTGTGTCTTCGGGAAGGCGATGACGTCGCGGATGGAGTCTGCACCGGTCATCATGGTAACGATACGGTCGAGACCGAAAGCGATACCGCCGTGCGGAGGAGCACCGAACTGGAGAGCGTCAAGCAGGAAGCCGAACTTCTGTCTGGCTTCTTCCGGACCAATCTTCAATGCATTGAAGACTTTGCTCTGGACGTCTGCCTTGTGGATACGGATAGAACCGCCGCCGATTTCCCAGCCGTTAAGAACCATATCGTAGGCTTTGGCTAAGCAATGTTCAGGATCGGTAACCAATTCGTCTTCATGGCCGTCTTTCGGGCTTGTGAACGGATGGTGGCAAGCAACCCAACGATCTTCTTCTTCATCGAATTCGAACATCGGGAAGTCGATGACCCAAAGAGGTTTCCAGCCTTCTTCGAACAAACCGTGAGATTTACCGAAGTCGCTGTGACCGATCTTCAGGCGCAGAGCACCGAGAGAGTCGAAGACGATCTTCTTACGGTCAGCACCGAAGAAAATAACGTCGCCGTCTTCAGCACCGGTTCTGTTGAGAATCTCAGTAAGAACTTCATCGCTCAAGTTCTTGACGATCGGGCTCTGGAGACCGTCTCTGCCCTTGGCTTTTTCGTTGACCTTAATGTAGGCCAAGCCTTTGGCGCCGTAAATCTTGACAAAGTCTGTGTAGGAGTCGATTTCGCTGCGCGGCATCTGAGCACCTTGCGGAACTCTCAAAGCCATGACACGGCCGTCAGACAATTCTGTAGCGGATTTGAATACCTTGAAGTCAACGTTGGTCATCAAGTCTGTGAGCTCTGTGAGCTGGAGCTTGACTCTCAAGTCAGGTTTGTCGGAACCGTACTTGTTCATGGCGTCTGCATAAACCATGATCGGGAACGGATCAACTAAGTCAACATTAATGGTTTCTTTGAATACGTGACGAACCAAATTTTCCATAATGTCGCGGATTTCCTGCTCGTTAAGGAAGCTGGTTTCGATATCAACCTGTGTGAATTCAGGCTGTCTGTCGGCACGTAAATCTTCGTCACGGAAGCACTTAACGATTTGATAGTATCTGTCAAAGCCTGCGCACATCAGCATCTGCTTGAAGAGCTGAGGAGACTGTGGCAAAGCGTAGAAGTGGCCGTCGTGAACACGAGATGGAACCAAGTAGTCGCGGGCACCTTCCGGTGTGCTCTTTGTCAGCATCGGAGTTTCGATGTCGATGAATCCGAGTTCGTCCAAATGACGGCGGAAAGCCATGGCTGCTTTGTAGCGCAGTTTCATGTTGCGCTGCATTGGAAGACGTCTCAAGTCCAAAACACGGTAGGTTAAACGAGTTGTTTCGGAGAGGTTTTCGTCGTCTAAAAGGAACGGAGGTGTGGCTGAAGGATTCAAAATCTTCATTTCTTGAGCAAGCACTTCAACGCCGCCGGAAATCAGATTGTCATTACGAGTGCCTTCAGGACGCGGTCTGACAAGACCTTTCACTTCAATAACATATTCATTACGGACTTTGTCAGCCGTTTCAAACACGTCGGGACGGTCCGGATCACAAACCACCTGAACAAGACCTTCTCTGTCGCGAAGGTCGATAAAGATAACACCGCCGTGGTCGCGGCGACGATGGGCCCAACCGTACAGGGTTACGGTTTTACCGATGAACTTGTCATCAATAAGGCCTGCATATTCTGTGCGCATGAAGTACTCCGCAAAAATTAGACCCCTATTAAGGAGTCTTTATAGTGTCAATCCGACATATTCTAAATTAACTGATAGTTAAGTTCCAAATTCGGCTCAGGTTATTTTTCGGGAGCACTTCTTAGGAATAACTACTTGCTTTCAGAGGATTTGTTTTCGTTTGCATGTGAAGCGGGAAGAGCGGCGGAAGAGCCTCCCTTGAAATCAGTCGCATACCAACCTTTGCCCTTCAGTTCGAATCCGGGAGCAGAGAGCTGCTTGACCAATGTTTCTTTCCCGCAATGCGGACAATGAGTCAGCGGATCGTCAGACATTTTTTGCAGTGCGTCTTTTGTATATCCGCAGTTAGAACACTTGTAAGCGTAAATTGGCATTTCAAAAAAATGATTAAGTCTCAAAGGGAAAGCATTATAGTTTTTTGAAAGCACTGCTATTGAAAACCTCAGAATGTTTTGAGCAAAAAGAAAAGCCGCATCGTCTGCGGCTCTTCTTCAAAATGAGAGTTAACTAATCAAAGATTAGTCGTCTTCATCCTTACGCTGGAAGTTCGCAGCCAATTCCATCTGTTTCTGGACTGGAACCGGAGCGTATCCGGAAAGTTCCATGGAGTAGCTGCCTGCGCCTTGAGTGATGGCATTCAAGCGTGCTGCATAGCCGTCGAGCTCTGCCAAAGGAACAACGCCGGAAATAATCATCATGCCGCCTGCCATGTTGGCTGTGCCTGTAACCTGACCGCGTCTGCTTGCCAAGTCACCGGTGATGTCGCCGATGGCGCTGTCGGGAGCAACGATTTCAATATCGACGATTGGTTCAAGAAGAGTCGGTTTAGCTTTTGCAATGGCATCAAGCATAGCTTTGCGGCCGGCAGAAACGAAAGCAACTTCCTTGGAGTCAACTGGGTGGCTCTTACCGTCATAGACGACAACGCGGACATCGTGAACCGGGTAGCCGGCGACATAGCCGGAAGTTAAAGCTTCACGAACACCCTTTTCAACGGCTGGAATGAAGTTATAAGGAATAGCACCGCCTTTGACTTCATCAACGAATTCAAAGCCTGTTCCTCTTTCTTTCGGTTCGATGCGCAGATAAACTTCACCGAACTGACCTGCACCGCCGGTTTGTTTCTTATGACGAGCGTGGCCTTCCGCACCTTGTGCAATAGTTTCACGGTATGGAATGCGCGGCGTGCGTGTGTTGACTTCGAGTTTGAAACTGAGCGGCCATTCTTTCGAGAACGCTCTTCAAGTGCTGTGCGCTAATACCGCGAAGAACGGTTTCATTCAAGGTAGTATCGTGCTCGAGTTCCAATGTTGGGTCTTCGGAGAGCATCTTGTTAAGAATGTCAGACAATCTGCCTTCATCGCCGCGGCGTGCCGGGGCAATTGCCAAGCCATACATCGGTTTCGGGAAGCTTAGCGGTTTCATGCGGATATTGTCGTGATCATGAGAGGCATGAATGACGCTGTCGAAAACCAATTCATCGATCTTGGAAATAACGCCGATATCGCCCGGAACCAGTTCGCGGACTTCTGTAGTTTCCTTACCCTGAAGAATCATCGGGTGAGAAACCTTGATAGCTTTCTTGTTGTCGCCTACGAAGAGCAAATCATCACGGCGCATTGTGCCCTGATGAATTCTGAATACGCCGACTTTGCCGATGTACGGGTCGTTAACAACTTTGAATACATGAGCAACCAATGGAAGTTCCGGATCAGGAATTAACTTGATGTCGTTGCCTTCAGCATCTGTGAACAACGGATCGTTACTTTCAGCAGGGTTCGGGAGATGGCGGACCATAACGTTAATCAGATCGTCAACACCGGCGCCTGTCTTGCCGGAAACGAAGCAGATTGGAATGATGTGGCCTTCACGAAGTGCTTGAGTCAATGGGCCGTGAAGAGTAGAAGGATCTGCATTGCCTTCTTCCAAATATTTTTCCATGGCCTCATCATCTACTTCAACAACCTGTTCGATGAATTGACGGTGTACTTCTTCAACGCTGAGGAAATCCGCTTCGCCGTGATCTTTAGCAAAGCAGTCGATAACGCGTGCTCCGTTGTTAGCCGGAAGGTTAATCGGCATAACTTCATTACCGAAGGCTTCCTTCAATTCTTCGATGAGTTTCGGAAGATCGACGTGTTCTGCATCAATTTTGTTGACGATAAGGATTCTGTTGAGATTGCGTTCTTTTGCCCAGTCCATCATTCTGCGTGTCATGAGCTGGATGCCGGCTGTGGCGTCAACAACAATGGCTGCTGTTTTGACAGCATCGAGAGAGCCGAGAGCCTGCCCGACGAAGTCAGGGTATCCCGGGTATCAATCATATGAACGCGGACTTCAGTCCCATCTTCTTTATCGGCTTCGAAGTGTGTGCAGGCTGCTCTCAAGGAGTGCTGAACGGCTTTTTTCAAGTGGGTCAGAATCGCATACTGTCGTTCCTCTTTCGACAGAGCCGCATGTAATGATCATTCCGCTCTTGGCAAGAATGCCTTCTGCCAACGTGGTTTTGCCTGAGCCGCCATGACCAAGTAATGCAACTGTTCGAAGATTTTCGGTTGAGAAGATGGGCATAATTACTCCCTAATATTTATGAAAATGCTAAAAATTATCTTTGGATTGTGTACCATGACTCAACGTTTGTCGAGAGGTATTTTTAAAATTTTTTAAATCTCTCTCAATAGGAGTCGAGTGCAATGCAAAAAAAGACCTACTGCGGAGATTGTTCTCCCGAAGAATTCCAGAAATTCGAACCATCTTTCAGACAGCTTATTAGCCTTGCTAATAAAGAAATCTTGCCGAGATTTTTATGCGGCATCGCGGTTTTAGAGAAGAGCGATCACACACCGGTTACTGCCGCGGACCGCAGAGCAGAGAAGGTGATGAGAGAGTGGCTCGAGCAGGAGTATCCGCATCATGGAATTTACGGGGAAGAATTCGGAATTAAAGAACCGGTTGGAGATTTTCCTCATTACCGCTGGATTTTGGACCCTATTGACGGAACTAAGAACTTCATCACAAATGCTTTTCAGTTCGGAACATTGATTGCACTGGAAAAAGATAACGGCGATGGTTTTAAACCTTTGATCGGCGTTATTTCACATCCGCAAGTCGGAGCTTGGCTTATCGGAGATGGCAAAAAAACGGTTCTGCATTTGTCCGATAATCAAGAAATTTCCTGCGAAGTGAGAAACACCACGGACCTTAGCCAGGCCACATTGCTCACTAGTTCTCACTGGACCACTCCCGAGCAGCACGGAACCAAAGTGATTCAAGACCTTATTGACCAAGTAAAAACTTTATCGGACCTGGGGCGACTGCTTCGGTTATTTCGCCGTAGCTACCGGCGGAGCCGATATCATGCTGGACAATGAATTGAATTATTGGGATGTAGCAGCGGTTGTCCCTGTTATCGAAGGAGCTAAGGGTGTAATTTGCAGTACAAGCGGAGGAAATCCTCTTAAAGAGCTCTCTGCCGTGGCATCTAATCCGGGTTTGATTGACAAGGTCTTAGACGTTCTAAACAATAAGAACGGCTAGCCAGTTGGTGTTGACTTCAAAATTGCTCTCTGCTTCTTTTCTCAACCTGGGATAAGAAGCATTTTTCCTTTGATTTTCAATAGTAAAAATGCGTTGCATAGGAAAACAACTATTTCAATGTGAAAAAACTTGGTTTCTTACTGATTCGGATTTAGTTGAGAAAATCATTTCAGGAATTAGATTAGAAGAAACCTATGATGCCCAGGATTTATCTACTTTCAGCCGCATGCTTAGCCGCTTTGTTGACAGGATGTGTGACTACTCCTGATTTCGAAATGAGCCCTGAGCAAAAATCCGTCATTCCTTCCCAATGGAAT
>PDYJ01001543.1_pt1 | contig 82486 bp, 91 predicted proteins | sample 1430841 | NCBI WGS metagenome assembly PDYJ01 (sample SAMN07237672, study PRJNA390542) | Gut metagenome, whole genome shotgun sequencing project. | isolation source: fecal pellets | host: Mus musculus | place: USA: New York, NY | collected 2016-10
TTTAAAACATCGTTCCAATCCTTACCATACTTTTTAGACGGTTGAGCGGATTTTAGCGAGATAGATTCTCCGTCTCTATTTTTTGCTTCTAGTTTGCTCATTTTTTCCATAAACTTATTGCCGGCTTCATCGTTATCGACACCGAACGCAATACTTTTTTAATTTCTTGCCTTTTTTAGCAAGTTCACCAGCTGTCACGTTGATGTAATGTGCAACAACTTCTTTTTTTAATCCATCCATTGAGACAAATCGAGTATTTGAAAGCTTTTTAGGATTCAAATTATAGTAGCTCATAGCATCAATACTAGACTCAAAGAATCTGATATTTTCAGGAGATCCTTTACCCTGCATTACATCAAACGAATCAAAACTAAAACCGTAACCATACTCACTATTTTTTTCAATTCTCTTTAACGTACCTCGTTTACCAAATTTATTATGATCAATGCAGGTACCTTGCTTTGTAATGCCTTTTATTGAGTTAGAGACCGAATCTTTCCATAAAAAAAGAGCATTACCAAACTTATCCTGTTCGATAATGCCCTGTTTATGTAATTCATTGACTAATGTTGGACTCAGTCCTCGTTTTTCAGTCAAATATGATTCTGCTCTGTCAAAATTCCGATCAATTTGAGTCTTATTAAATTTAAAAGGTTCCCGTTTTAATTCTTTGATTTTGCATTCTCCTACATTTTCTTTTTGTAAGAGCTGCATTGCTTTAACAAATTTTTTCCCTCGCTCTTCCGTAGAATCCGCAAAAACATAGTCTTGAATAAAACTTAATCCACCTTTACCACCTATGCTTCTTGAATTCCAATACCAGGAATTTTTACTTGGAATTATAACTAAGCTATCATGTTCAACGCCCTTAAGCTGATCGTGACTAGTTTGAATTAACTCTACACCAATTTTATCGGCAAGCTCAATGATACTTGCTTTTTCAGCTTTATCAATCTCTTCCTGAGTATAACGGAGCCCTTTTGAATGCTTAATTTTCTCAGCTTTCAATTGGCCGGTAAACGGACCGGTTTCAATTTTGTCTTTAGGGAGAATATCATGGATTGACTTCCTATTGTTTAATTCATACTCTTTAGTATTTCCATGAAAGTAAACAGGAGTAAGAGTTTCGGCATTGGAAATTGTGTAATATGCACTATATAAACTTGGATACTTTACCGCATCTTTTTCAGCATATTTTTTTGCTGCTTCTAAATTGGCAAACTTTTTAGGATTTATACCACCGCCACCACCTTTAGATCTATTAATGATACAATATTGGTCTTCTGATGACATAATGATTACCTCTTATCTTTCTAATCGTTTGTGTTTAAGAACTTGTTTTGCATGTTCTTGAGACAGATACTTTTTGCCGTTTCTTTCAATTTTTTCTTTAGTGTTATTAGAGAGCAAACTTACATTTTTAACTTCAGATGTTTCATCATCAAAGTAAATATTCCTTGTTGATACATACGCATTTTCTAATTTATGGATGGTAGCAGGAGAAATTTTACGTGAAAGGTTATCTAGTCTTTTACTTTCTTTACTTTGATAGTCTCTTGGAAAGCCGAGTTTTTCGAGATCTTCATATGCTTTTTCGGCTTTATCACGTTGAATAAACCACTGGGAATAAATAGGCTTTTCTAAAAAGACTTTTTCAGTATCTTTGTCTAATTTAGTTTTATTGCCATACATGTCGATATAGTTTTTTTCGAATATCTGGGTTAGAAAGTTCAAGCTTTACTGATTCTAGACCGCTTTTTTTAAGATGCAACTGATGATTATATTTCTCCTCATTTTCAATATTTTCTGTCATCTTCTTGATATTTTCATCTGTAGCTTTAAATCCATATTCCTCTAAAACTTGTTTTGCTTCTTTTTCTTTTGATGCACCTCTTTCTTTAGTTGGCTTAGAGCTTGCTGAGATATAGCCAATTATCTTTTCTTCTTTTGGACTTTCTATTTCTTTTTCTACTACTCTTTGTAAGTTAGCATCTTTAGTAAATCCAAACAGAACATTTGCATCTTCAAAATCTCGTTTTGAAGGATTGAGATAAATATCATATTTTCTTAAATAGGACTTGAATAAATCTTCACTGGCATTATTATTACGACCAGTATAGAGATTTTTTTGAATATCCTTAATTTGATTTTGATGACTCTTAGCAAAGGCTTCTCTATTAATATCTGCTGGAGTAGTAGAGAATCCATCGAGTTTCGCAGGTTCGTTTAAGTAATTTGTAAAACTTTCTAAGTCCTTACCAACTAATTTAGGTTCTTGGCCTTCTTTCGGATTGTAATAGTAGAGATCTTGTCGTTGATTCCATTCCAAGCCATTGATAATAGAGGTTGGAGTTAAAACGATATTTGTTTGACTGTTTTTATCTATTTGAAAATTTTGACCAGCTAAATCAATAGGGTTTCTATTGACAAATAAAAAGCTATCTTTAAAGTTATCACTATTAAAAGAATTACTATCTCCGAGATCAATCACAGTATCTGGTACATTTGGCGATAGTTGAGCTATATCTTTTGCGATGGCTTTATATGTAGGATCAAATTCGTAATCCTTGAGCTTACTTAAAGTCGTCAATTCTTTTTTTGAAATGTTGTGAATAGCAACATTATCATCGTCTATAAACATTACTCCATATTTTGATCCATTTTCTAAAACTGACTTTAATTTTTGCCGATCATAATCTGATACTAAATCAGTTAGAGATTCTACATTATTTGATAGTTTTTCTAAATCAACAAACTTAACCCCATCAGGTAATCGATGATTCTGCAAGTAAGTAGAAAGAGCTTCTTGTTGCTGAGTGGCAATAGATTTATTTAAGCTGTTTTCATGATTAATTGATTGTTCTGAGGCTGAAGTAGGTCTTAGATTGGTCGTCTCAGCATCAATGTTTTGTTTAAAGTCTTTTTGATTATTCGTCATATTAAAAATCCTCTCTAGCATCAAATAGCTTTAGTTTTTTTTCCTATTTCCTTAATTACTGGTACCGTTACTGCATTACCAGCTTGTTTATACAATTGTGAGTCACTAATTCCCGCTGCTCTTGCTTTTTTAAATTGTGCATCACTAAATCCTTGAAGACGCCAACACTCTAATGGTGTAAGTTTACGTATTTGTACATTGTTTTCCTTTTTTAGCAAAACTCCGTGCCTATCTTGGCAAGATAAAGTAAAAGACGGTTCATCTTGATTTTTGAACCGTCTTCCATTTTGTCTTTTAGTTACTCTTCCAGGAGTGATACATGCCCTTACAATTATTTTGGGTTGTCGATCCCCACCCTGCATCGTATTAAGGGTAGGACTTAATCCGGTAGGATCATATATACGCCCGGCTTCAGGATTTTTTCTTTTGCTGTTAATCATATAATTTCCAATCTGTCTAATTGCTACTTGCTTTTGAGGTTTATGGTCGGTAGTGGTTAATGTAGTACAACCAGATTGAAAAGTTTTTCCCACTACTTTGATTTTTTCGTTTGTTCTAACAAGATCCGTACCTTGTCGTCGGATAGGAAATACTTGAGCGGTACATCTACCTCTAAAATGTCCGACAATGTATACCCGTTCTCTGTTTTGAGGCACGACTTGGGCAGAGTTGATAAGTGACCATTCTGGATCATACCCTCTTTTTTCCATTTCAATGAGGACTGTTGCAAAGTCCCAGCCTTGGCTACTTGATAGCAATGCTTTAACGTTTTCCATGATGAGATAGGATGGAAGGAACTTCTTAGCTTCTTGTCTTTCGTCAAGCATTCGCATGACTTCAAAGAACAAGGAGCTTCTGCTTCCTTGTAAACCTTTTTGTTTTCCTGCAAAACTGATGTCTTGACATGGGCTGCCGAAGGTCCAAATGTCCGCATCTGGTAATTCTTTTCCGTTAACTTTTCTGATGTCATGAGCTGTGTATTCTCCTTTTGTACTGTAAATAGCCTGATAACTTTTTCTTGCAAATTTGTCAAATTCAATATAGCCAACGCATGTATGACCAGCTTGCTCTAGTCCACTCCGAAAGCCACCTATTCCGGCAAACATATCAATAAATTTCATTATTTTCTCCCAACAAAAAAAGAAGCTAAAAAGCTTCTTAGGTTTATGTATTTAATTAGCGCTCTAATCTATGTTGACGCTCAAATAATCTTTTTTTAATTGTTTCCTGATTCAAAATATCTGTTTTTATAGCTTGTTTAGACCAGCGAAATTCTGGAAATGTATTAGATTCATTAATCTTTACTCTAGATTTATTTCTATAGTAAATTTCTTGAAATTCCTTGGTATTGTCATACAGATGAACTATATCAAACTGTGTAATTAATGTTGGCAAATTATGTAATGATTTTTCAAATCTCTTGTCAACTAGCGCATTAGGTATTCCATGACCGCCCTTTTTAACTCTTTCGTTGATTCGATCCTTGACTAAATCAACATTTTCAACACCAACATATATCAGTTCAGTAGTAAACCCCTTGGCTTTTGCCGATTTCAAGATATTAAGATAAGTCTTTGGTGTTGCAGCAAGAGTAGTTTCAAAGTTAAAACTTTTTTTGTTATTAATATATTGTTTTATTTCTCGAAATTCTTGTCGCATGGCCTTAAGATTATCAATATTATTTCTCCAATTCCCACCAGAAGCTCTTAAAATTTCATCTGCATTAATGTGCTTACTTTTGTAAAACGCATTGCTATCATTTGAATCTTCATTATTAACTGTATAGTAAGTTGACTTGCCAGCACCATTACTGCCGGCTACTATTACCATTCTGGGCATATTAGCGAATAAACTCCTTTTGATTAATTATTTTTCTTTGTCTGTATTGTAGTCTTCGGTTTTTTAAAGTAAGCCAGAATCTTTTATCTATGTCATTATTAGAGTTTTCGATACGTTCTTCCAATTCTTTAACAGGAAGATTGGCAATTTCTTTTTCAATTTTATTAGTTTTTTCAAAATTCATGATTTCTACCTCGCTAATTGTTTACTAATATTTTACGCTAATTATTATTGTTTGGCTGCACTTAACGTTCCAAACCGTATTTATGAGCTAATCGAGCTTTTTTAGCTAAAATTTTCCTATCATTTTGGGTATGCAGTCTACCTTTCTCAATTAAAAAAGCCTGTCGACGAATTTCTCTTTCGGGTAATTGATCAACAGACTCTTCTATTTTTTTATTTTGTTGGTTTTTGGACAGCTCTATATTTCTTTTTAAATCAGGAAATTCTTTATCAAAATATTTGAACATGCGCTTTCTTATCTCTGGTGTAAAGGTTGTATATCTAATACTATTTTCATAGCTTTTTGAGCCTTTAATTAGAGAATTATTTAATCCCATTTTGCTTGCATATAATTCAAATCCACGAGCAAAAATTTCACTAGGTGTATTTAAATAAGCTTTATTTTCATGCGCTTTTTTAATATCAATATTATTAATCTCAGCTTGGGTTTTATTTAACACATCTGCAAAGTCACTAGAGAGTGAACGTGGCAATTCATCTTTTGTATTATAATCAAGAAAATGCCCGTATTCATGCACAAAACTTTGTAATCCTATTCCCCCACCATCATTTGGTCTAAAATCAACGGCTAAAGTATTGTTGAAAGGTGTAAACATACCTAGCGCATGATGATTACGTAATTTTCTAAAACGAAGAATAGGCTTTTTGCCATTATCAGCTTTAGGTAGTATTGCTAGAGATTTACTAATCTCTGGTTTAAGTTCTGACAATTTATTTAGGTCAACTTCATTATCAATTTCTACACTTGATAAATTATTTTGCCATTCGTTGCTCAATGTGGACATAGTAGCTTCTGCATCTTTATTTATATTCTTCTTTGTTTGATAAAATGTGGCACGACTCTTTAATAATTTTTCTTCATAATCTTGTTGTAGAACTAAGTTATAAGTCTTATTTAAGTAAATATTTACTTTATCAATTGCATCATTGCGCTTTATGCTATTTCTAAAAGTATCTTTATGCCAGAGGCGCAGCCAACCATTTGGACCTTTGGATCCAACGACAAAATTGCTCATTCTTTTTTCAATTTCTTTAGGATCATTTGAAAGTGAGCCGAAGTTTACCTGAAGCCCTTCATCTTTTTTGAAATCCTCCATAGTAGGAGTGTGAACAATATTTTTGTCTAATTGTGCAAAAATATCTTTTGTATAGTGATATTGGTTTGCTTTTTTACCACCCTGAGGATCTTCTAAACAAGAAAGTAGTTCTTTTATTTCCGGAACATCTACAGGCATATTTCTAGCAATATCTGTATGCAATTTATCATAACCAATTAGTAAGTCCTGATTTAATTTCGTAAAACCACCACTTGTTACTTGAAAACCCTCATCATAGTATTTCCACCGTAAGTTAACTTTATCTTTAATAGAGGTAGTATTTGATGGATCAACAATTAATAATTTACTTTGATCAGCATGGTAACCGTTTCTATAGTCCATTTGGTAAAAATGACATTTATCAAAAGTTGTATCGTCAAATTTATATGCAGCTTTCAAGTTTTTCTTTTCTACATCTGTTAATTTTGACTTATCAATTTGAGTGATCGTTGCATCTTTTTGATCAAAAAAATTGTCTTTTAAGTGCTGTATAGCTTCTAACTCAGTCTTTTCATCAAAATCACCATTTGCCATGCCGTTTTTATAGATAAATTTTGCAGTCTTTTTAAATATTTTATAGATATTATCTTTAGAAGTAATGTTAATCGTCTTTTCAAAATTTGAGATACCATACTTCTCTTTCCATATATCAGTTATTTTGCTCATAATTATCCCCTAGTCTTGATCATAGTGGTCTGCTTCAAATTCATTGATAATTCTTTTTAAGGTTTCAAATGCTCCTTTATCGTACTCAGTAGTAGGATTATTAAAGTCATTAATTAAACTAGACAGATAATTAGTAAATTTAGATTCATTGAATTCTTTCATAATAATTACCTTTCTAATTGACGCTTTGTTAACATAGCTTTTTTAGCCAATACTTTTTTATCATTTTTCGTATGTAGTCTATCTTTACCAATTAAATAAGCGTGTCGATTAATCTCCCTTTCAGGTGATTTGTCGATAGTCTTCTCTACATCTTGTTGTTTACTTAGTTGGAAAATTTGATTTATAGTTTCTTTTGTAAACTTACTATCTTTTCCATATTTTGAATTTGGGTCATTATAATCATGATCAATTGTTGTTTGGTATAATTTTTCTAATTCAGAAACTTGCTTATCATTTAGTTGTAGCTGTTTCTCTAATTTAATAAGCTTATCCCGTTCAACGGCTTGTTCTTTTTTTCCCTCAACTAGTAGCCAAAAGCTATCGTTATCCCTCTCTTCTTTATCAGCTTTAGTTCGTTGGAAATACCATTTAGCATTTTTAGGATTATCCGTAAAGAGCTTCTTTAACTATAGGATCATTATTTTGATCAAACTTACTCTCATCTTTGATTTTTTGTTCAATTTTTTTTGGCAGTAAGCTATTTTCACCATTCATATCATGGACTTTTTCATATAATTTTGAAAACTCAGAGATTTGATCGGAAGTTAACTTTCTTTCAATTTTTCCTAGTTTCTTAGCTTCTTTCTGAGCATGTTTTATACCCCAATCAGCGTGCATATTATCTAGAGATTCACTAATTGCTTTTCCCTTTTGAATAAACCATTGAGCAGCTAGTGGATTAGTTGTAAAAGTTTGTTCTATTTGTTTGGTACAACTTGAATTTTTTTCATTCATAATAAAATCTTCTTTCAATAAAAATAAGTAGCCGTTATTCTTCTGAATGTTCGGTTATTTCTTCATATTCTTTAAGCATTTGATGTTTCTTTTCAGGGACGTGTATTACAATTTTTCTTTTGGGGGACCTTTATTGGATATCATTTTTAGTAAGCCTTTTACTGTTCCAACTCTCTTCTATGATGACGTAAAAAAAGCAGCTCGATGAGCTGCTTTTTCCTTTTGTTTAGCATATGTTTTCTCCTTTCAATTGTGATATAATTATCATTAAGAACAATTTAGAGCGTATGAATTAAGGCTCTTTTATGAGCGGGTAGCTCGCTGCCTTTGCATCTTATTGCATAAATAAAGCAAACCTAGTCTAGATTTTTTAAAACCTCCGTCAGGAGGTTTTTTTGCGTAAAAAAGATCGCTAAATTCAATAAAAATAAGCAGCCGTTATTCTTCTGAACGTTCAGCTGCTTTTTGAATTTCTTCATATTCTTTAAGAGCTTGACGTTTCTGGAAAGAAACGTGGCTTTTTTCAAAGATTAGATCTTTCTTTGTTTGATGACTTAGATCTTTTTTTAACTTATTTATTCTTGCTTTGCTGAGAGTAAATAAGTTAGGCGAAAATTGCTTTTTTTGTTTTTTCCGTCTAAGCGGACTTGCCCGGCCACCTGCCCTCCCAGATTCAACTTGTTTTGATTTGTCTACAACAGTTTGAAAATAGCTGTCAGGAGAGGTTACTTCTTTTAGGGGTAGACTATTGCGAAATTTATTTGCCTTTCTATCTAAGTCACGTAGATTTTTTAAAATGGTATTACCATTTCGACGCCGAATATCATTTAATTTATTGAGCTCATAATTTTTATTTTTTCTTTTTGAAATTCCATATAGAGCTTGACGATTGTCTTGATATTCGGCAACTTCTTTTTTAAAGTCTTCATAATCTTGATCATCTTTTAATAAGTGATCAGACAAGTGATCTAGTAGAACTTTTCCATTTGGATCATTTTTTTCCAACCATTTATAGTTCCAATTTTTCCGATCAGTTGGTAAGTGTCTCATAAATTGATTTATCATTGTTTGAAAATCAGGATTTTCTTTTTGTTTTTCAAAATGATGAAATAAATTTTCTTTAACTTGATCACGACTACGAGAAATTTCTTTAGTTAAATCTGCTGTATTAATCAACGTATTAGCAAAAGTAAATTTCATCTGATCGATTACACTTTGTGGCCGTCGTCCTTTAGGCTGTTCAGTTAAATTTCCAAAATGATCTTTTCTTGAAATTATTGGGCGACAATTATGTGCTTCAACCGTTGCAAAGTGGATATGGACGTTATCTGTATTACGATGAATTGAAGCTAGCCAGTATGGATGATATAACGGTGGATCCATCTTATTTTGCAAAACTTCCATCATTTTTTCACTTGCATGACGCATTGCTTTTTCATCAAGCTTTCCAGTTTCTTTATCAAGAATTCCTTTTTTAATTAAAAAATTATTATCAAAAGAAATTACATCTTGCCATAACACAGATTTATTTATTTGTGCTTCAGTTAATTTATCTCGAATGTGTTGAAAATCTTTTAGATGGACTTGATCCATATCGGAAGTAAACACACCAACTGCTAATTTATCTTGTGTAACTTTGAAATCAGTTATAGCTTTAGCTGCTTTAGTTACACGCCTTAATTCTTTAACTTCTTGTGGTGTTAATTCTCTTTTTCCTTTAATAGTGGCTAACGCATTTGATCTAGCCATATAACCAAGATATTTTGAAAATTGATCATTGCTTAGTTCACTTAAAACTTTTTTATTCAAAATTTTTTTAGCTTGTTTATCTACTAATTGATCATTACTTTTTTCAAAGATCTTTTTAAATTGTCCATGAATGTCAAGTTGTCTTGCCTTATATGTAACTTTTTTGACCTCTGCTTTTTCTTCATCACTTAAATAATCTTTAGATTCAAGCGCTTCTTTTCTAGCCATATAACCTAAATATTTTTCAAATGATTTACCACTGGTTTCTGTTGAGAATTTTGAAGTCAAAATTATTGCTGGTCTTTTTCCCATAAAAAATCACCTAAAGAAATTTAATCACTGCGAGAATCGTTACTAGCCGATTTTTCTGATGATTTTAAATTATTTTTTTGTTTTATCTCAAACAATTTTTTAATTTCTTTTTTTAACTTGTACATTTTTTAATTCATCTCTTCTTAAATTTATAAACTCAAAAATAGGAATTACGATCATCATAAAACCTAAATATTCGAACATTTTTCCTACAACGATTAAAGTTTGCGTCCATGTATTTATAATTCCCTCTTTTAATAGTTGAGAATTAACAAAGAAAAAAATACTTGCAAGTAATAAAAAAAGAATGGAAAGTCGCCAATGATTTACGATCATCTTTTCCATTCTCTTTAAGACTCTTTTATTCATGTACTTGTTCCTTATGCCAGTATTTATTAATCTGACGGGATTCAATTTCTTCTTTTATTTTTTTCTTAGCTGACTTAATGCCAAGATATTGAGAACCTATTTTTACCTCTGTTACTGGTAAATTATTAGCGTCTCTAAATCCTACACCCTTTAACATTAATTCTCCCAAAATTTCGTTAGTTGCTTGTGTATTTAAATTGATATTGCGTAAAGTTTGCAATTCATTTTTAAGTTGATGGCATGTATTGTGTTCGTTAACAAACAGAACAAAAATATCATGTGCAGTTTTAATTGCTGGATTTTGTTCTCTAATTTTATTTAAAAATTCCCATTCTTCATCGTTCAGTTGTGCTCTAAATTCTTTTTGTCTTACCATGGTGTCACTCCTAAAATTTTAAAATAATTATTTCTTATCGATATTTTTTACTAAGTTCTTCTGATAAATTTAATGCTGCTTCAGTATCGCCTGTAACTAAAAGGAAAAATATTTTATTAAATCCATCTGATTGAGCTTCAATTCTAGAATTCATAATTTCAAGTTGAACAGCGACATCGCTGTTAACTTTTTTATAAATATTTCTTTCAGGAATTTTCTCAATTTCTCTTCTTAAAAATTCGCTTCTTGAGATTTTGCTATGATTTTTTTTATTAAAATTTTTAACCATGCGATCAATTGCTAGTACTACTGCTGGATCAACATTACGAATTTTTAATTCCATATTTATTTCACTCCTTTAAAATTTTGGTTTTAAGCTCCTACGTCGCTTTCTAGAGTAAAGAGCATAAGGGAAATCTGTCCCCACCGAAGGTTTTCGATGGGGAGTTTGGCTGTGCCAAACGGATTTCCAAAGGGTAGAAAGTGGGGACACTTTTTCTAACGTTTTCCGCCTTAACGGACGGATTTTTAGCTAAAAAAAGAGGCGTTTCCGCGCAAACGGACGCTTTTTTTAGTGCTTCTTCAGCAAATTTTAGAAATTCTCTGCTCCATTTTTGGTAGCTTTAATGTTTTCTTTTTGTTCTTTGATTGTCTTTTTAGCTTCTTTGATAGTTCCTTTTTGATTATCAATGTCTTGTTTGTAGTCAGCAATTTGACTATCAATATCTTCTTTTTGTGAAGAAGATGCGATAGCTTTTTTACGATTCATCTTTCTAATTAGCTCATTATCTCGATCAATTGTTGCTTGCGCAATAGCGATTTTCTTCTCAGATGATTTGATTTTCTTGGTGTATGTTTCAATAATCATAGCTAAATAATTTTTAGCGTATGCAGATTTTGATTCTGGTTTTAAAGTAGTATCGATCTTAATTTGATTCTCGCGTGCATACTTTTTGATCAATGAATTCTTAGTAAATCCATCAGTTTCAACTTTAGAATCAATTAATTGAGGTATAACATCATAACGAATTACATTGTATCCTGGTTCTATTCCTTTAGCTTCAATGATGAAATAATGATCATTAATTTTTCTAAATCTGGTTGAAACAAAGCGAGGTTTATTCCCCATTGAACCGTGCTGAATTTGTGCACGCGTTGCATATTTAATATTACTTAATGCTTTTTCAGCCGATAAATCATTAACATCTTGTTTGTTTCCAACATAAAATTCTGAAACTAAGTAGCCAGTTTTTGGATTAAAAGTTGAACTCATTCGATATAATTTTGCATTATTTGCAACATCTTCAGTATCGCTTCTAGTTAAACTAACTTTTCCCGCACCCATATAAAAAGGACTAAGAAGGATAGTCACAAAGGCAAGAAGAATTACACTGGCGACTCGTAAAAAAGCTTTTCTTTTTCTAAATTTTTCATGACGCTTCAATTCTTTTTGCTTATTTGTCTTAGGCATAAAATTTTTTTCTCCTTTCTCTATTCGCCATAACCATATTGACTTTCTAAGCCAATCTTTTTGTACTGCTCTTTGTTAAATTTGATTTCAGCTTTCAAATCACGAATCTTTGCGTCTTTTTTTTGAATGATTTTTTCATACTTAGCAGTGATACTTTGAGAAGGTTCTCTATAAAATGAATAAAAAAATTTGTCCAATATTGAGCAATAGCAAAAAAATTATTAGTATTTTTAGATCTGAATTTTTTCTTCTTAAAGCAGAAATGGTTGACTCTCTTTTGCGTTTTACCATTTTTCTGCACCCTTGAATACTGTATTTATTTTGTTCATATTCGTCCCAGTATATCGATTTATTTCTTTACCGTTGCGTAAAGTGATAAATGTTGGAACATAATGTAAATTATATTTCAGAATATAATTTTTATTTTTTTCATTGTTTAAATTAACCAATTTAACATTAACGTGTCCGAAATCTTTCTTGAACATAACATCATTAAATATTTTCCTACAGTCTGAACAAGTATCTTTATAGAAAAAAACAATCGTGTTCTCTTTATTACTCAAAGTAATAGGAGCACGATTGTTTTGAATAATTGTATTTTTTAAATGATAACCTCCGCACGCTAATACAATAATTAAACATGTTAAAAATACTGTAAGCCCGATTTTAGCTTTAAGCTTTATTTGCTTCATGATTATTCATTCTTTCCTGTATCTTCTGCAAACTTCCCAACTGATTTTAGACTCGTAAATTGTCCTGATTTTGTATTATATGTAAGGTGAAAACCTTCAGTCGGGGTAGCAATTAATTTATTATTTAAGTAAGTGCCATAATGAACTTTCAAAAATACGGGAACATTTCCATCAGCATCTTCTATACCATTAGTAGTTGCACATGAATAGTAGTCACCTGCAATTTTTTGACCTTTAAGTTGTCCCAGATTTGTTTTAGGAAACAAAGCAGGATCAACAGTTGCTTTTTTATCCAGCAAGACACTCACTTTATTTTGTCTCTTTAAGTAATCGGAAGCGTCTGTATAATTGAATAATGCTTTTGCAACTTTAACTGCTCTTGTTTTAATAGCTCGATTTAGCATTACTTGTCTAATTGATTCAGAGGTTGCTTGATTATTTGCGTTTTGCTTTTTATCTAACAACATATTTTCATTATCAGCTTGAATTGATGATAATTGTTTTTTCTTTTGAGTTAATATAGTTTGTTGTTTATTCAATTCAGCATCGTAATTAGCTTGTTTCTTTTGTCCCATTACACCTGATGCAATGCCCAAACAAATTAATGTAGAAGCTATTCCAATTTGAATTTTTTGCCATGCTTGCATTATAAATTGCTCCCTTCACTAGCTAACACATCTGTTGTAGAAAAAGTAACTATCTTATAGCTATTTACTTTTTGAGTTGCTAGATCATAATCAAATTCAAACCCTAAAGATAGTGGCTCACTTTCATTGCCTTTTTTAACTTGATATTGTGTATAGGCAAAGATCTTTGCGTTGTGAATATTAGTGACATTACTAAAGTAAACATGCACATTATCATTCTTTACATATTGCGTATCAGGATTATAAACCACAAAAAAATTAGTAAATTTTTTGCCCATTAATTTTTGAATATCATCTTTTTTATGATCAAAATCTTCTTTTGTTTTTAGTCCACCAAAAGTTGTTCGCAATCCTTCTGACAACTTATCATTTGCAACTTTTTCTTGTTCAATTAAATTAAAATTATTTGTAGCAGCTAAAGGACTGTTGCTTTCAGCTTCATTCCTCGTAGCAATAATCTGTTTATTTGTACTTTTAATTTCTTGTTTAATTCCATCTATATCCCCTGACCTTGGTATATTTACTAAAGCAAAGCCAAGCGAAAAGAAACATAAAATCCATAACGTTAAACGTAAGGCTTTCTGGTTGCTAGTTTCTTTTTCTTGTTCAAACCTCATTATTATTTATCCTCCTCAACTAATTTTGACCAATCAATCCATGTGCCATCATTACTGAATGCATGAGCTTGGGCAGCCATAATTTCCTTTTTGGACACACCAATGTGAACGTGAGTTACATTACTTAGGCTTGAATCTAAGGTTCCAATTTTTTGTCCAGTTGATACTCTATCTCCAACTTTAACGGAAATTGCTTTATCTTTATCACCTGGATCAAAGGCAAATTCTTGATAAACCTCGTAATAACCATCATCACTTTTGACGCATACATACCAACCTAGGTCATTTTGTGTAGAGCCTTGATGATCAATTTTATAAACTGTACCATCATGAATTGCTAAAATATCTTGTCGGTTATAAGGGACTGTCCCAAAGTCTAACCCGTCGTGGAAACCATTTTTACGGCCTCCACCAACGTTTCCAAATAATTGGGCGCCAGAAATTTGTGGCTTCCCTTTAATAGATTTAAATGGCCAACCCCATTTACCACTGCTTTCTACAACACAGTTAGCATCGGCTGAATCATCTGATCCACCACTTGAACTTGATGAAGAATTACTTTTGCCTGAACTTAAACTATCTAATTTACTTTCATCAGCCTTAACACTACTTCCGTTAAAAAGCTTGTAGGCTGTTTCAGCGGCTTTTATTCTTTTTGATCCACTTCCATCTGGATCACTAGTATATCCTCCACCCGCTACCATTTGACTAATATAAAATCTCTCAGCAGCTTCTTTGGGATCAGTCGTAGTACCGAAGGTCTTTAAACTATTGTCTTTGAATTTTCCACTCGTCCACATTGCTTGGTTTTTCATATCATTTTCAAGCATTTCAATTTGAACATCTAAATCAGTCCAACTTTTGCCTTTACTTTCTGCAAAGCTTTTTAAAGCAGTTGTCCGGGCAAACGTCCATTGGATTAAACCAGAACCATTATCGCCAGCGTTTACCGCATCGGTATGAAATTTTGACTCTTGATCTATAGTTCCCATAACTCCTGCAGTAGCGGCTCCAGAAAGGCCGAGGTCTTTAGTTAATCGATCCCAAATTGTTTTGGCCGTGTTATAATCTTTTGTCCCTTTTTGAGTCCATGAGCCCCCACCTCCACTGACATCTCCTGATAATGGATTAGAATTATCTGGTGCACAAGTTCCTTTAACTCCCAGAATGACGCTATAAATAATTGCTATAAATATGACAAAGGAGGCGATACATGCTGTAACACCTCCTATAATTAATCCCATATTCAAAGTAGCTAATCGAGCTTTGTGTTTTAGAAATCTTTGAATAGGATCAATATTATTATTTTTAACATTCATTATTGACCACCATCGAATAATCTTAATTGTTCTGGATCAGGTGAGTTTGTAACTTTATATCTTTGGCCACTTCCTAAGGTCCAAATAGCGTTCCCCGTTGTTAAAGTAGGAATTTCACTATAATCACTGGGCATTAAACTATCACCTAGTAGGCGCTTAATTTTAGATAATTGCGATGTTTCCATTGCCATCAACACTTTAATAGCACATAGGTCAAATACAACTTTAAGTTCCGATTGTTCAACGCTATTGACTTTATCAGGAACCATTTCCTCAGGGGATTGTGTGGCAAAAATAACACCTGCACTAAACTTACGCATTTCTCTTTCAAAGTCTTTGATATAACTTACAGCGGCCATATTTTTGTAATTAATGATGTTATGACATTCATCAAGTACTACATCGAAATATTCAATTTCATCTTTAGTGATTTTACCTTCTCTGAGTAAATAATTTTGGCGACGTCCATTTTGTAAGGCCTGATTCCAAATTAAAGATAAAGTTGAAAAAAGTTGTGCCTGATATGCACTTCCTTGACTGGCAATGGTAGATGTATCAAATAGTACTACCTTTTCTCTAGACAAATCTTTCATATTACTATGCCCATCAAACATTTGACCATAGTTATCAATCATGGCTTCAACACCAATCTTAATTTTTTCAAACGTTCTTCGTCGTTGTGGACTAGCATGAATAGCATTTAAATATTCATCTGTATTACATTTTTCAACGAACTTACTAAAATCACTGAATGTTGGATAAGCTAAAGGCTCTCTTCCTGTAAGGTGTACTTTGCCAGGAAATCTTTGCCAATCCTTGGGTAGTAGACCAATGTAAACATAGAAACTACGCAATATACTTTTAAAGTCTTGAATTTCAATTTCCTCAAAATCGCGATTAACCATCTTAAAAAGTACGCTGACTTTGTCTAGATGCTGCATGAACGAAGCAACTTCATCAACTTTGTTACCTTCTTTATCAGTAACAGTTGCCATAACTTCTAAGGGGTTAATCATTCCCTCACTACCATCCAGGTTAACTACAATGCCACCAAGTGCTTTAACTAGTCGGATATATTCTCCAGACTTATCAATACCTCGCCAATACATATTTCTTGCAAAACTACCTTCTGCAAGCATTTTAAGTAAGGTAGATTTACCAGCTCCCATTTTTCCTAAAACCATCATGTTAAACGATCTTCTAGTATCTGTAGATCTAAATTGATCGAACAAAAAAAGCCCCACCGGCACTTGTTGTACCAAGGGGGATTCCACGAGGATCTTTTTAAACTTTGAAAACTAAATGGATTGCCGAAACCTAAAGTTCTAGCCGGCATAATCTGTTCAGGCACAGCCGCAAAACTTCTTTCCTGAATGGCTAAAGGTTGTGTCATTGTTTTGTATTGATCAGCTTGAGTGAAGTTATAAACTGTTGCCTTAAAGTCGTTACCCTTTAAGCTCTTAATCAGATCTCGTACTTTTTCCTGCAAACTTTCAATAGTAGGAGCGTAAACAAAAATTCTGGTAACAATTTTTTTTGGAATTTCACCTTGTCGTGAAATTGAAGATGATAACTCCATTAAGTCACTATAATTATCTTGAGCATCACTCATTGAAGTGGCCTTACGTCCGTTTTCAGCTTGATCTCCCAATTCCTGTAAGCTCCGGTTAATTTCACCTTTCAAACGCTCGCTAGACGCAGTTTTAACATCCATGATTGCTGTGGTTGAATCATTTAACATGACTTGAGTTGCCCATAGGATATTAGGATCAGTAGGATATTGTAAGATATTAACACAAGCAGAGTAACCGTCTCCAATTGCATGATCATCATCAAAAGTAATACCACCTTGTGGCTGAGTTTTAGCTAGAAATTCAACGTCATAGCCGTCTCTTAACAATCGCTTAATTCCAGCATCATTAATAGCTTGAGTTGGATCTATATTTGGTTGTTTGATATTTGTATTAACTGTACTTTCTCTGTGCAGGATCTTATTTCCTATTTCTTGTAAATTATTAAAATACTCAAGTGTTGTCGCCCTTTCTATGCTATTTGCTGTTTAGATTATTTAACCGGTACAAGACTTCTGCAGTCTCATCTTTATCAACTTCTGTTAAATGCAAATATCCTTGATCTGCAAATTTTGCTGATTTGACTACTGATTTTAATTGCTTTTTTGTGTTTCCAAATACTTGAATGTAAAACTTAATATCGCTAAAACTATCAGCTTCCCTCTCTAGATCAATTACTTTTTGTAGATAATATCTTTGTAATTGAGCTCTGATCTCGGCTTGTTTCGTTTTCTCAGACATGCTCTTCATTCGCAAACCACGCCAATAAATCTGTTGCTTACTGGTATCAATACGAGTAGATAAGATAATAATTTTATAATCTGGTGTAAAGACCCGATTATACATTGTAAAACCGGTCAAATACTTTAATCGTGTGTCATCGTCTAAACTAAAAAGATCTGTAGCTTCTACTTTTAAGTAGCGTGATACAGATCCGTCTTTTAGGTATAAGACACCATGTTTGCTACAGGCCCTATATCCTAAATATTCCAACATTGATTTAATATCTTTTTTGGTTAGCCCCGAAGGGCTAGCTCTTTTTGCTTTAAATATTTTTTCAAATAAAGATTGATTCTTCTTGACTATTCTTTTTCCCAATTTTCCTTCTCCTTTCTTACATATAATGGATAGTATTTATTTCTATCTTGTTTTAATACTAAAAACAATACTTTCCAATTTGGTACGCCATAGCAAAGTGTGGTTGAAGCAACTGCTGCAATACCAACGATTGCAGAGAATGCCAGTAAGACAAATTGCATAATTGATGGTAAATTACTTATCTTAGCAACATGTAACCCCAAAGCAATAAAGCCTAGGACAGTCAAAATATCAATTAATGGTACATATACAACTGTTAACCTATATTTTGTTTTTTTAGGCATTACCAATTTTTGATAATTATCCATTATTACTTATCCTTTCGTGGTGGTTTAGGAGCAATGTTATTGCTGCCTGTAGACTTAAAATCTACTTTTTTATTAAATTTATCGATATGATGATCAATCTGTTCCCGATTAATCTCAGTTGTTACATCTTGTTTAACATTTTGAGTGTAGTGTTTAACAAAATGCTTACCATGTAAGACACTTTCTAACGTTGGAGCTGATGGATTGTTAGAGATTAAAGTAGGATCAGGAGCTGCAAATTTAGTTGGTGTTTCACTAACAGTAGTATTTGTAGAAGATGGCTGACTAGAAATGGTAATATCTTGCGAACCACCTGTCTTAGTTATATTTACTTTCTGAGGTGATTCTTGAATAGTTTGTTCCTGTGTATCAGGTTGTATTACTTCAGGATTTGTTACTGCAGAAGTTTGGGAGGTAGTAGTAATGGTTGGTCTTCCACTCTTATCTTTAGTAATTATTACAGATTGTGGTTCCGTTTTTTTCGATAATATTCTTTCTAGTGCCCTGTCCTTGAACTTGTTCCTCACTTACTGTAGTGGATCTGGTAGTAGGACTACTTGGAGTCGAGTTTTCAATAGTCTTTTCACTAGTAATGGTTGATGGATTATTTGTTTGATCTTTAATCTTACTAATCTGATCTACTCCTCCTTTTTCGATAATATTCTTTCTAGTGCCCTGTCCTTGAACTTGTTCCTCACTTACTGTAGTGGATTCGGTAGTAGGACTACTTGGAGTCGAGTTTTCAATGGTCTTCTCACTAGTAATGGTTGACGGATTATTTGTTTGGTCCTTAATCTTACTAATTTGATCTACTCCTCCTTTTTCAACAATATTTTTCTTGTTACCTTGTCCTTGAACCTGCTCCTCATTTACTGTAGTAGATTCTGTATTAGTAGGAATATGTTGATCAGAGCTACCAACAGTCTTTTCATTAGTAATGGTTGATGGATTATTTGTTTGATCTTTAATCTTACTGATCTGATCTACTCCACCTTTTTCGATAATATTCTTTCTAGTACCTTGTCCTTGAACTTGTTCCTCACTAAGTTTGGTTGTTTCACTAGCTACTGTATTAGTAGGAATATCATCCTTTTTTTTCATCATCTTGAGAATTAATTTTCTGATTAATACCCTTTTCTTTGGCTTTAGTTATTTGATTTGTTCCACCCTTTTCAGTAATGTGTTTTCTATTATCTTGTCCCTGAATTTGTTCCTCACTAACTTTAGGTAACTCATTTACTTTATTATCTTTAGTCTCTGTGGATGGATTATCAGGTTCATGGTTTGTAACAATTGATTCCTTGGCTTTTTCTTTACTCTTAGTGATTTCATCAGGAGTAGACTTTTCAGAATTTTTTTTTTTTTTTTTTTTTTTTTTTTTTTTTTTTTTTTTTTTTTTTTTTTTTTTTTTTTTTTTTTTTTTTTTTTTTTTTTTTTTTTTTTTTTTTTTTTTTTTTTTTTTTTTTTTTTTTTTTTTTTTTTTTTTTTTTTTTTTTTTTTTTTTTTTTTTTTCTTTACTCTTAGTGATTTCATCAGGAGTAGACTTTTCAAGAATCTTTTTCTTATTACCTTGTCCTTGGACATTCTCTTCACTAACTTTTGGCATTTCTTTTGCTTCAGTGTTCATAGGAGGAACAGGAGGCTTATCGTCGTCTTTTGAATCAGTAGTTTGATCTATATTAGGTGGAGTAGTAATTTTATCCTTAGATTCATCTACCTTAGTATTCTCATCTGTTTCTGAGCTATTAGGAGTAGGTGGAATGTTAGGTGGAGTCACTCCTGTAGCCTTTCTATATCTCTCAGCAGCCACATCGATTTTGCTCTTTGCTTGCTCCATTTCTTTATCTGTAGCATTTGGATCATTAATAGTTTGCTTACCTTCTTTAACCGCATGACGAAGGTCTTTTCTAGCCTCTGCAACTTCTTGACTATTATTTCTAACTGGATAAGCAGTATAGAGGGCACTCTTGGCACCCTCAATTGATGATTTCAATCCTGATTTTTGGGCCGTGTTAGCATGTTCTAAAGCAAAATCTTCATACCTATTCTTATCACTTGTAGGCTTACGTAACGCATTGTATTCATTATCTGTTAATCCGTTATTTTGCTTCATACGATCAGCCATCTCACTAACCGTAGTTGGAACTAATCCGGTTCTATTTGCTTTATTCCACTGATGACGACTTCCACCACCAGCTAAGAAATCTTTCTTAAGTTGCGATTTAGCATGACTAGCATTATATCCTTCATGAAAACTGTCGCCCCATGTTTTACCATTCTTGTGGGCTTTGGTAGCTGCAGCAACTCCTGTTTTTCCAGCTCCGCCAAGATCAACCGCTTTATGAGCCATCTTAGCCGTTCCTTTAACCGATCCACCGATAAGACCAGCACCTTTTTTAAACAGACCAGCTGTTTGGTTAGCAGCAATTGCACCCATAGCCCAGCCTTTTTGAGCACCTGTATCAACGCCAAAGAATTTAGCAGTTTTAGAGGAGCCAGTCCAAAGCATAGCGGTTGCTGCTATCATAGCTACACAGTAAAGAATTGGTCCCATATCCGCATTAGTCATGAAATTAACAACAATACGATAGAAAGCTAATTCAAATCCTTGAAGTGCAATGGTTAAAGCTGCAGTAAACATATCTTGAATGGCAGCCTTAGTTCTTGCGCCTGAATCTAAATCCGTAGAGAAAATAAGCAATGCTAGAATCTGCATGATAGCTAAATCAAGGAATGATTTAATAATTACATAGGTAATAAATAAGAATGCAACTGAAAGAGCTAATAGTGAGACTACAACTGGAAGAAAGGCAACTGTATATCTCTGGTAGCCTCCAGAGTATGAATTTGAAAATGGCACACTAGATTTACCAATCTTAACAGCTGCAGGCTTATCTCCACCATCGATTAACTGGTACTTCAAGTACTTAGGCTTGAACTTTAAAGTTTTCCAATTATGATCTTTTTGTAATTTTTCAGCCGTTTTTTCCATTGCGTCAACTGTATCTGGTGTGATTGCACTGGCTAAGTTTGTTGCGGATAGACGATCAAAGGATTTTTTACCATCTTTACCGCCCCAACCGTTGTAACCATAATCTTCATCAGTTAGTGTCTTAATCTTTCCTGAGTCCTTCTTAGTGCCAAAATCAGGCCAGTTATTATAGACCAGATATGCAATATCGTTAGTATTTCCTTTAATAATCTCAAAAGGAATGCTTGATGTGTTACCTTCTGTAACTTCTGCTTTATAGATATTTGTGGACTGATCAACTACCCAATTAGTTAAAGGCTGTAAGTTGAAAATTAAGAAGGTAGCAATAATAGCCTGCAAGATAACGTTTTGTACCGGGGTCTTTTCTTTCCCTAACATCATCTTAATCCCAATCCATACTAGAACTGCAATCATGACAGCTGCAGCTGCTCCAAGAACGTATCCTTGGATCCATTTATTTAACCCAGCATCTTGTAGAATTTTGCTGAAATCTAGACTATTAGTAGCCAGATTTTCAGCGGCATTCGCCATACTATATACACCTTTAATTATTCCCCACTTGATCCAGTTAAAGACTTGTCCTACTGCATCTTGAAAGTGAAGATAAGGGCGAATATTGTCTAAACTATTAGCTGCATTAGTTAGATCATCTTTAGAATCGCCACCACCAAACATATCTGAAATGGCTTTTCCTAAATCAATCCATCCAGTAAAAATATAGGATTGAGCCAATATCAGCAATTTTGTTCCCATATATTTTTCCTTTCCATACAAAAAGACAAGCCTTTAATGCTTGTCTTACTTACTATTTGTCATTAATTCTTCATTTTTAATCTTTTGCCACAGTTCGATGAACTCAGCTAATAAAGTTGGATCATCCTGTAAGAATTGCTGAAAATCATCTATAGTGCCACCATGAGAGATTAATTTTCTAAACACAGTTGCATTTTCTCCCAATTCTTCCTTGTGATCACTCCAAAATTCAAAGAGTGCATCTTGTTTGCTATCTGACTCACCACTAACTTCTTCCATTTGTCTATCCATTTCAGACGGAGAAAGAAATTCATCTTCTTTTCGTTCACTTTCCTGTTTAGCCTTAGCACCACTAGCAGTATCATCACTTCCGACGCCATCTTGTTTACTTGCATCTGCTTGTTGGTGCTCATCATATGCACTTAATGCATCTTGTGACCAGGTAATCCAGTCACGCCAATTAATGGCTAAACTTCCTAAATCTAATTGAGCATGGGGTGCATCAATTTGTAAGAGATCAGGACTAGTCCCAGGATTAAACTCATCATTCAAAAAAGTATAGGCAAGTCTCATTTCGGTTTTACCGGTATTAAAAATTGGAAATGGTCGTACTGATCTTCCCTTCAAATCTTGTCTATACAAAGGTCGCAATACTACACTCTCACCTATCATAAAGTCTTTAATACGTTCAGGTAAAAGCAAAGGAACTGAATCAGCAGACACATTAATCGACTGAGCGGTATTCATTACTGATTTATTAACGCTGCTACCCTCAACAGTTTTATTACCAATTAAAGTACAAAACTCTTTATTGGTATCAATATCAGTAGATTTAATCAATATTTGATTCTGACCGTTTTCTTTAATTGTATTTCCTTTATCTTTGCCATATTTAGCGTAAATCTGCTTATACGACTGAATAATTAAGGTAAATAACATATTTCGTCCCGCAGATACTGTCATTAACTGATCCATATCTTTGATTGGTAACATATTACCAAATTCGTCAAAAATAAAGTGGACTCTTCTAATTGTTTTTCCGCCAGCAACATATGAACATTGCTTGGCAAGTTCTGAGTAGAGTTGAGAGATAAAGATTGAAGCTAAGGCGTTATTAGAACTGTCATAGTCTGGAATTTTCATAAAGACAGCAGTTGGTTTATCAGAATAGTGCATACGCAAATTACGTACAGGCATTTTTTCTTGTAATGGCATCAACTGTACTTTTTCTGTCTTAGGATCAATTTTAATTTTATACGAACTAAATTCTTTCCCATGTTTAATCATTAGGTAGGATCCATCAGTTAATTGATCGTCAAAGTTATACTGAACAAATCCACCAAATGCTACCTTAACTACATGTTTACTAATAACTTCTTTCTTTTTATTAAAGAAAATAAACTGAATTCGCTTATTAGCTAGTGACTTATCTACTTCAAAGTCTAAATACTTTGGAAAACCAATTGACTTAAGCTCTAATGAATTCATAGAGGTCATTCTTGCCATCTTTGGCATCGAGAAAACGCTTAATTTTTGAACAATGGTTGAATAGATAGATCCTTTAGCTTTATCTCCAGAGAAACTAGTAGATCCAAACTCTCTTTTAGCAATTGATCCTTGCTTTAAATGCTTAAAATATTCATCAAGAACATTTGATTTATCATATGGATCGTCAGGATCAGTCGCGTAATCCACTGTTCCCAACTCATTAACCATATCAATCACATTATTAAGCGTAATTTTTTCAGTCATATTATGCTTAATACAGTATTCGATTAACGCAATGATCATACCGTTAACAGCTTTTTGCGCACCTTCATACACCCAACTGTTAGCTCCTGCATTCTCCTCGTGATACAACGTATAGGTCAAAGAGTTAACTAGTTGCATGGCACCTTCAATGTCACCACGTTTCCACGATTGGATAATTAGCTGAAGTGGATTATAAGCCATTGATTGAGATCCATCGGCAAGATTAAGTAGGTACACATTATATCCACGCTCTCTCAATGTTGCAGAAGAAGCTGCATAAAGCTCACCCTTGGGATCATTTACCACAATCGAACTCTGCTTTTCTGCACGCGATAGATTATCAATCATCGGAATAACAATTGCTTGAGTTTTAGCTGATCTAGAAGTCCCAACAATAATATTGTGACTTGTAGTTCGATCAATAAAATAGAAACCTTTTCTTTCTATAAATGGAAATTTTTTACTTCTTTTCCACTTATAAACGTGTGAAATAGGAATTCCTCCGTATCCTGAAAAAGAAGGCTTGTAGGGTTCATATGTTTTTCTTTTTCTCCCCATTTTTATTACCTCCTTTCATCATGATCTGGAATCATTGGATATTGCTCTTCTAGCTCTTTTTCTGTCGTAAAACGTTCATCACCTTTTTGGCCATAGGCAACATTTTTGGTCGCAAATTTAAGTCTTTTAGCTAATCCAATTCCACCAACAAGGCTAATTACTGCAATAACAATGCACCAGTTAAACGGCAACGGATTTTTTGCAATATTAAGTGCCTCTGCAAAAATCTTCTCTTCATCAATAGTCTGAGTAAAGAAATTAAACCCTGGCTGACTCATAACATGAAACGTAAGGCGAGCCGTATTAGCGCTTAGTAGCAGGATTATAAAAAGTGCGGCACTTGAAATTACACCAACTAAAAGCCTTACGTCTTTTTGTCTTTCCTCAGTATTATCAGGTAAACTAGCGCCATCAATGGTTTCACGTTTTATACTAGAAAAAACTTGTTTTAAAAAAGAACCAGTTCTTTTTTTAAAACTGGTTCTCTTCATTTTTTTAACTTTTCTAACTTGCATGTGCTAACCACCCATTATGCCAATCTTTAACTGCATAAAATGCCAAGACAACAGCATTTCTTGCTGAATCTGATATGGTTCGTTTTTCATCTGCAGTCATTTTCAACCATGTATCACGAATATCTTTTTGATTATTTTCAGCAATCGCTAAATAAAGCTTGCTTAAATTAGTAGGATCTTTGCGATTAATTACCTGCAAGGCTCGTACATCTTTTTGTCCTACTAATCCATTTAAATAATCAACTTTTTCGCTCCAATCCTTAAGATCATCATATTTTTTTTCAGGAGTCTTAATTGCTACTGAAGGAGTTTTTACTGTCTTTTTTGATGAACTATCTTGCTTTTTAGACGAAGATGGCTTCTCTTTGCTCTTCTCAGCATTTTTTACTAAAACTACTGATGGATTACTTTTATTCGCTAATGTTTGTTGATTCATTTTATCAGCAATAACAAAAGCTGATGTACTTAAAGCGGCCACAGCTAAGAATGAAACAAGACCGGCTTGCCAATGTTTTTTAGAACTCTTAGTTGTGGCCAATTCTTTTTTTGCTTCTGTTAACTCTGTTTCCTTAGCTGCTAGTTGAGAATCAGCAAGCTGTTTTTGCAAAGTTTCATACTTTTCTCTTAATTCCGATAGTTCTTTATTAGACGGAGTAGGGGGAACAGAAACATTCGGCGCACCAACTTGAGCATAATAATAGTTATTTGGAATTGGATTTATCGGTATTGCTTGAACTTGCGAAGATTGATTTTTACTTAATGCTGTAGCAATTGCATCAGGTAAACTTTCAATTTGTTTTTGAGTTAGAGCAAGTTCTTTCTCTTTTTGATCTAACTCACGAGCTTTAAGTTCATTTGCTTTTTCTTGTTGAGCAATCTTAGCTTGCTCAAGATTATATTTTTCCCTCTTTTGTCCAATCTCATCACTTTTTTCTTGAATAAGATTAATTGCACTATCAAGGCATACTCTAAAGGTTTCGGATGATTTAGTATATTCATCCTTTACGCCTTGACTGAAGTTATTGGAAGCCTCAACTCGGGCATCCGATAGAGCCTGATTTCTTTCATTAACTACTTTGTCATGTTCTCTGTGCTTTAGCTCTTCCTTTGTTTCTTGTAATTGGCTATCAATTTTTTCATTCAAAGCATCCAATTGCTTCTCTTGATTTACTTTAAATGATCTCATATTTTCCCGATGCTCATTTTGTAACTGAACTTTAAATTGCTCTAATCTAGCAGTATCTTCCGCTGTTAGACGATCTTCTTCAGTAGAACAAGCCTTTTCAAAGTTCTCTTGGTTTTTAACTTTATTATTCTCAGCATCGGCTTCTAAGTCATTAATTTTATCTTGCAACCGTTTTGTAACGGTACTATCAACAGTATCTTTAGTGATCGTATTATATTTTGTAGTTAAAGCTTCAATTAAACTATTTTCTAGATTACTTCTAGCAATATCATAATTACTCTGCAATACAGATAGCCCAGTATTTTTTAAAATCTCATCAATAGCACGATTTAATTCTTCATCAAACCTATCCGTTGGTGAAAGTTTATATCCTAACTGTTGCTTAATAACACTTAAATCAAAAGATTCCGATTGGAAATTTTTCGGAATCTTTTCAAAGATATCTTCAGGATTTTCATATTCACTACTTGGAATGACTGTAGCTTCGGCCGGCGGTTGAACCGGCGCAGCACGCTCTTGATTTTGTGCTACAAATTCGCTAGTCGGATCTGGAAGATCTACAGTTTCAAAATCTTCTTGATGGGTATCATTCGGTAAATTAGAAGGCTCAACTAAATCGGGGAGTGGATCGACTGGATCATCATTATAATTTGCTGCTGGCAAATCCTCTGATTCCTCAGGAAGTTCTTCTGGGACTTCTTTGTTTTCCTCCATACCTGAAGTTGACTGTTCTTTTTCTTGCAAAGCATTTTCTTCTACCTTATCTACATGATGAGAAGTATTAGATTCTAGCTTAGTTTCCTTTGAGTAATCTGGCTCAAGCTGATCTTCATAGCTAACAGCATTTAACCCCAATTCTTTTTCAACGGCTTCCTGAAGGTTTTCCAGATCTTCATCTTCTTCATCGCTCAACTCCTCATCTGCATTTTCACGGCTAATTAAGTTGATAATACCAAAGTTAGTATCACCAGCTTCAATTTGAGTATCGAAATCATATTGATCCATTTCTTCCCCACCGTCATCTTTTAAGATAGTAAAAGAAATAGCTTGTGATTCATGTGCCGATAAAGTTGTAGCGTACTCCTTAATCCTCTCATTTGCCTCTTTCAAAGGCAGTGGCTTTTGCTTAAAAACACCTGTTTTAAACAATTTTTTTCCATTTTTAGGATAAGAAGTAAAAGTTACTTCAATCATTTAGATAATTCCTTTCTTTTTACGTTTTAACGGAATATTTTTCTAGAAAGTGGCCCCTCCAAACATTTGCCAAATAGTTGGTACTAATTGTGGAGCAAGGAGTAAGATTGATCCACCAATCAAAGCACTAACTAGCAAAGCTTTTGCTTTTTGGGCTGCTTGCCCGCCAAACATCCAGAAAAGACCTGCTGCAATAATGATAGCAACACCAATAAAACGAGCAGTATTTGTCATATTAGTAGATGCATAGCTAGCACCATTGTTAACTTGATTCCAAACACTAGCACCGGTTACAACTTTTAGTTTTAATGCAGTTAAATAATTCATTGTTTTTACCTCTTTTAAATATCATTAGAATTTTCTATAAAAAAGAGCCACAAACGTTTAATTCCGTTTGTGACTCTGCAGTATTTATTAACATATTTTTCCTTTTCTTTTGAGCTGGTTCAGCTCTTATAAGATTCATTATTCAACACCAATTATTGATGATCTAATGGTGAATTTGAGGAGCGATTAGTTAAATAATCGTTTCCCTTAATATTATCTTTTTTATCTTTGAATAATTTATTTGCTTCAGCTGTAGCTTCAAACAAATCAGCTAAATCTAGCTGTTCTTGAGCCCATTCTAAGGCTGGCCCCTTTTCTTGCTTAATTAAAGACGTACCCAATTCAGTACACTTTTGTGCAAGACGTTCTTTCTGATCAATTCCATGGCTTTTACGCCAATCTGAAATAATTTTCTTTTGTTCTTTGGTTAAGTTAGTTATTGTCAAAAAAGTCACCTTCTATATTCCCACCAACACACCCGATAAAAAAATCAGGAAAATCACCCCAAGTTTCCTGATTATAATTACTTATTAATTAAAAAAATTCTCAAGATAAGACATAACGGTCTTTAAAAATCCATGTTCCTTACCAGTTTGCACCATCTTAGCATCAGTAACCGTTGGCTTATCATCTTCCCGAGCTTGGGTTGGAGTGGGATTATCCTTCTTTTGCTCATTTTCCTTATTAGGAGTTTGTGGGTTATCTGGTTTATTTGGAGTCTCTGGCGTAATCTTATCTGACTTTGGATATACCTTAAATTCTGGACTATACTTGCCATCCTTATCAGTAACAGGAGTCAAAAGTACAATTGGATCAGAATTTTTAGCTAAAGCTTCTTTCGGAGTCTCAGTATTAACAATGTAGTAGGCGTGGTACTTACCATCAATTGGTAACTTAACTCGTGCTACACCATCTTTATTGCTTTCCTTATCATGTTCAGTAGTAACTTGAGCGAAAGTTTTCATTTCCTTAGGATCAAGTTTAGCTGCACGACTAGCAACTTCTTTGCGGATCGTGTCATCTTTCCGCATCTGTTCAATTTCAGCAACAAGCTTTTCTTCCTCTGCAGATTTCTTGTCTTCCTTATTTTTATTTGTGTCTGATGAAGACTGAGAAGATTCGTCTACAGAATCTTTAACCTCATCGACTTTTTCTTCACTGGACTGGCTTTTTGAAGACTGATTAGTTTCAGAAGATTTTTCTTTATCCTTACTTTCCTTAGTACTATCCGATAAATCTAAATCTGCTTTAGGAGCTTGAGTTGAGGATTTTCCTTCAGCTTGTTTATTTGAATTTTTTGTAGTTTCAGAAACTCTAGCTGACTCTTGCTTATCAGGATCGGACTTCTCAGAATCAGAAGTTGATTGATTGGTAGCTTCTTTTTCCTTAACATCAGTCGTAGTATTAACTACTTCTTTTCCATCTTCATTAAATTTATCAACGGCTTTATCAATTGCTTCATCTGTTGGTGCAAAATCAGAAACCTTTAATTTTTCCTTAATGATTGTATTCATCAGATCCGTGACGTCATATACAGTGAACTTAGCGCCATTTACACCCTTTAAACTGTCTGAATTCAAATCATCTTCAGAGGTTGCAATAACTTTTTGTAAAACCATTGTTTGTTCTTTTAAAGTTTGTGGATTTTCATTGCTATCTTTTTTCTTTTCAGACTTTAGGTCTACTGCAGTACTAGAATCTTTTGTCTTATCTTCTTTCTTGTCAGTAGCTGTTTCTCCTTTTTTATTCTTATCTTCTTGCTTATTATTTTGTACAAGGGAAGATTGAGAAGAAGTAGCTGGTTGATCAGCAGCATGTACAACAGCTGGTGTAACTAATGTAAGAACATTAGCTGAGATCAAAGCAGCAGAAACAACTTTATTCTTCATATTTGCGCGTCGCATATTTATGTACCTTTCTAATTTTTTTCTTCTTATTACGATGTGTGAACCAATAAACTAATCCCATAAGGGAACTTACAATTGTAGCTGCAATTGCGGCCTTACCTAGTGAGGTTAGACCTCCATCCGCATTAATGTTTTCCTCATTATATGGAACTCGATGACCTCTCACCAAAAGCCTATGCGTATTCTGGAATAGCGGTGTACAAGTAACTAAGGTGACATAATCTTCATTAGGATCCACCTGGAAGTAGCGAAGATTATTTGGTAATACGGTTTTAATCTGATCAACTTGATAAGCGTGTACTTCTTTGTTGACCTTGATATAAAATTTGTCACCCTTTCTCAATTTCGGTAAATCGGTAAAAAGCCGATTAAGACTTAGTCCACTATGTCCCGTTAAAACTGAATGCTTACCTTTTCCGCCTGTTGGTAAAGATGTATTTTCTAGCACACCAATGCCGTTATCTAACACAGTTTGAGACGTTCCATTATAAATAGGTAGTACTTCCTTGATTTTAGGAATACTTAGAGCTGCAATTGGCTTGAGCTCTGACTCAGCCACATCAACAGAATTCTTATCCTTCCTTTTAGTTGGATCCTTCGCAAATGGATCTATAGGCTTTTGAGTAGATGGAGCCTTGTACAACGCTTCTAAGTAGTTACTCCCATGCTTTTCAGACTTAGCAACTTCAGCTTCTTGCTTTTTTGCTAAGAAGTAATCATTTAAAAATGGATAGGTTGATGCACCTAAGACAGCCAAACATAGGACGCTCCAAATAAGAATAGCTATCGGTTTTTTACCTTTTTTCATTACTTATCAGCTTTCTTAGTCTTGTAGACGTAAGCACCACCAACAACTGTTACAACTACAACTCCAGCAACTACACTGAATAGAAGTGCTTGAGAACCTGTAAATGGCATAGCTGTCTTTTCGTCGTTCTTCACAACAAATGGGTTAGCAAGAGTTTGATCATTAGTGTGTGGTCCAATCTTAAAGTTGACGGTCTCATTCATTAATTGATATCCCTTTGGTGCCTTTACTTCTCGTAACTTGTAATCACCTTCGGAGAAACCTTGTAGAGTAAATTTTCCTTCCTTATCTGAAGTTAAGATCCCTTCTTTAACATCGGAGTAGTTATCTACCCAATCAATATCTTTTTCGCCCTTCTTTGCGTTATCCTTAAAACCGTTGAACCATTTGCCGGTTCTTAAATCTTGAACAGCAAATTGTGCTCCTTCAAGCTTTTGCGCACCAATACCTGTTCCCATAAAGCCGGAAGATTCCTTAACGAAGTTAATACCATAAGTAATCGTATTATCAGGACGGCTAATTTCCTTATAACCACTCCCATCGTTCCAACCTAAAGTAATAGTGTTAACGATCTTTTGATCTAATGGAGTATCGTCAGTTAGAACTTCATCATACTCATAGTTAAGTTTTTTACCAGCTTGAGCAGCAACTAAGTCACTTACACTACCAGAAGTTAGACCTTTTACAGCATCTTCAATCTTCTTGTTATCATGAGAATTTGCTGCATCTTGAAGAGTCTTAGAATCTTGTTCGCTTAAGCCTTTAACTACATAGTTAACCCACCATTTACTGTCAGAACCGTTTAAAATTTGGTAATCCTTGCCTTCTTCAAGCTTTTTACCATCAGGAGTAGTAATTACTAAGTGTCTTTCTGCAGGTACATCTTTCAAGTTCTTTTCTGGTTCATCACGAGTAAAGAAAGTATGATATGGTTCAGTCATTGCATTAGTGCCTGTTGCATCAATTTGCCATGCGGAACCCATGACGTTTTGTGGCACTGTCGTCTTAGAGTTGAAGTGTGCGAAATCACCGCGGTGCAAACTTTGATTTGGTCCAATACCGTTAGTTAATTTCTTTTCTTCGGTAGGAGTTCCATAGTTAACTAGGGATCCTTGTAATTTAGTTGGGTCGATACCATCTTCTCCAATCTCAAAAGTCAACTTGTTTCGTGCATCGTTTTTCGCAATTGGTGAAATAGTAGCTCTATCTTGATCAGCTTCATCGCCAGCAGCTTCACTTGGAATTTCAACAAAATAGTACTTACCCATAATCAAGTTATTAGCTGTTACCTTACCTTTACTGTCGGTAGTTAGAACTCCGCCGACCTTTTCACCTTTTCCTGGTTCGCCACGGTATAATTGGAATTTAGCCCCAGCAAGTGGAACCTTCTTGTTATCTCCCTTGTCAGCATTCCATAATACATACTTAGTTAAATCGAAGTTTAACTTTTGGGTCTTGTTCTTAGGATAGAGATTAGTAGTAGATAGGAAGCCAGTGCCATCAGGATTTGTATAAGGGTTTACAAAGATAATTGGTTCAGATGGTGGTGTAACAAAGCCACGTGGTGTCTTAGTTTCAACTGCTGCATAGTAGTGGTACTTCTGAGGCTTAGAAGCATCGTAAGCCTGAACATTTTCGAAGGTTACATTACCATTAGCGTCAATTGCCTTAGTAGCTACCTTTTGAGCTCCAGCAAGATATTCGTTTTTACTCATTTCTTGGGTAAGTTTAGCGGGATCTACACCGTGTGTTGCATCATAGGCATTGTTAAAGGACTTTTGAATTGATTCACTAATCCACTTGACGCGGCCATTCATTGCTTGTTGATCAGCAGCACTGTTGGTATAACCAGTTAAACCCTTACCGTCATTAAACTTTTGATTTACCACATCAGTAATATCGTACAAGGTAAATTCAACTTTACCCATTGTTGTAGGGTTATAGTGAGTAGCTTGCTCTGGTAACTCTTTAGATTTATCAGTACCGTCATTCTTAATCTTGTGATCTTCAAAGAATTTAGCATCTTTGGTGTCATACATTAGTTTGTGAATTGTAATGTTAGTAGTACTTGGTGCTACTTGATCAGCTTTAACAATTGTTGGTCGTGCCATCATTACTGCGGCTTGAACTCCTACTAAGGCAGTTCCACATAAACTTAAAACTACTCCGCCAGTAGCAAGAGATTTTCTAAATGTTCGATTCATTAATAGTTCTCCTTCTTTTTAGACAAAAAAAGAGCATTGAACTGAATGTTCGATGCTCTATTACATCTTTTCTTCTTTAGTTTATTAACTCGCCCTGAACGACAAGACGGTTAATTCCTCCGTTAGCGCATGTATACACTGTAACTATAGGTTTTTCCCCTTCTTTAGGCATATAGAATGCACTACCTTCAACAGGTTTTCCGTCAACAATCTTAACTGTTGGAGACACTACCTTCTTACTAATAATGCGATATTGATATTCTTTGCCATTGTAACCAGTCAAAGTTATCTGTGCCCCAACTCTAACCCGATGAAGGTTACTCAAGAGTACTCCTGATCGTTCCATATCATGACCTGCTAGGACAACATTTCCCTTCCCGAATTGACTGTCGAGGTAGTAATCCTTACCTACTCCTAAGGCTAATGTATAATTGTTAGCTCTATTGTAAATAGGTAATCTCACTCCAATTGATGGAATTATTAGATATCCATTAGGATACTTATCAACGCCAAGTTGCATAGCTTTCTTTTTATTCTTAATCAGATCACTTTCAGTAGGCGGTTGAATATTCTTATCCTCTTTTAGCGCAGCTCTATTAGTCTTTGTAGTTACAGCAGTATTAACTTCATGATTTAAAATCTGCTGATTTTGATAATAGGCTCTTAAACAAAAAAAACTCACAATTGCTACTAAAAATGTAACTATTGTGAGTACTTTTCCAGCTTTAGATTTTAAAAAAGTTTTCATGCGATTCTATTTTTCTTTCTTATTTTTCTTCGATACATAGTATGCATAGCCACCTACGGCACAAGTAATGGTAATTGCTGCAGTAGCTTCAATTAATAGGTAATCGCTACCAGTTGTTGGAATTGGTTGAGTATTATCAGTCATTTCACCTGTAACAACATCAGGAGATGTAGGTCCAACATTAGGTAACTTGATTGGAGTTGTACCTAGAGCATAACCATTTGGTGATTTAATTTCGACAGCATAATAATCATATTTTTCTTCTGGATGATCTAATAAAACCTTGTTAAAGGTTGCATGTCCATTTGCACCAGTAGTAGCAATGTATGGTTGTTGATCTCCATGTCCAACAACTAGTTCACCATTAACTTGTCGTAAAGCTTGTCTTTTAGCTTCATCTACTGAGATATGATCAAAAGGCTCTTTCCAATCTTTCCTAATAAGTACAAATTGGGCTCCTTCAATGTTTTCACCTTTAACATTGTTCTTTGTTATATCAAAATTTTGATATTTTTTATCATTGTAGATATCTCCTAAGTTAACTTCTCGTTGTGGATTATCACCACTTAGTTCTACAATATCTTTTTCATAATTTCCATTGTAATCTGGGTTTGGTTGTTCGATTTCCTTCAAATGAAATTTCTTTCCTAAAGGTAAATTAGTAAATGTAACTCTACCATCTTTATCAGCAGTTTGTGTTTGAGAGAAACCATCTGCAGTTAACGTGAATTTTGTTCCTGGTAAAATAGTCTTTTTATTATTACCAGTACCTTTTTTAACAAAAGTCAAACTCCCAAATGATGGTTTAACGTGAACGGTCATTTCAGCATCGCCTTCCATTGCAACTGTAGTGGCTTTAATAGCCCACTTTGCTACATGCTGAGTGTTAGGATCGTTATTACCGTAGATCCATGCTACTTTAGCCCGCTTATTCCAGTGTCCAGTAGCCTTAATCTTAAATGAAAAATCGGAATTGTTTGTCATATCACTATATGGTATTGAGACTTTCAAATTATCATCGGCATTGATGTTATTCCAGTCAACTTTGCTTCCATTTTTTCGCGTACCACTTAAGTATTTTGAGTTTTTAGATTCTGCTGCATGAACTTGGATATCATGCATTTGATCTGACTTAACTTGGAAGCTCTTTTCATACTTATCTCCATGCAGATCACCCGAATTAATATTTAACTCGCTTGGATCAAAATTAAGTTTAGCTTGATTTAACACAATTTCGGAATCTGACTCATTTTTATGCTTTTTAGCTTCATTTACTAGACGAAGAACCTTATCGCGAACTTGAGGGGCAAATTTATCTAAAGTATCCCCCGGCTTCTTACCGTCAATTGGTGACACTTCATTTGGACATGCAACCAAGTGAATTGCTGTCTGGTAAAGCCAATAGTCAGCCAAATCATAATCAGCACCAGCATTATCTAATCTTTCAAAGGCTTTATCATGCCCTTTAGCAAAATCCGTTACTAGCCACTGAACTTCAGGATTAGCTTGATATTGCTTGGTCAGTTGCTTATTACTTGGAGACTCTTTACTCCAATTAATACAAAAGATGTAAGAATCGCGTCCGCTCTTACCTTTTTCTTTAATAATGTTAACTCTATGGTAACCATAGCCTTCTTTCCACTGTCCCTCATATTGTGCATATAGTTTGCCAGAAGAGGCCGTGACGAAAGTTTTTTCCCGCATTATTGGTTGTAATAGTTTGAGGTACATTATCAGAAGCTGCGTATGCAATATACGTACTCCTACTTGCGAAGACCAAGCCCCCAAGAGTTAGCCCTGTTGCAAAAAGCAAGACAAGTCTTTTCTTTTTTCTAACTCTCATATATTTTCCTTTCTTAAAACACAAAAAGCGCCTAGCTCTAAAACTATGTAACATAGACATGTTTTAAAACTAGGTGCTTTAAAATTACTATTTAATTTTTAAAATTAAGTACTTAATGAATATTAACGTTGCTTTTTCTTTGAAGAAGCAAGACCCATTAAACTACCTACACTCGCAACTGCAAATCCTACTAAACTAATAAGATTAGTATTTTGACTACCAGTAGCTGGTAAACCATTTCTATTGCTTGAGTCCACTGTATGAGCCTTATTTTGCTTAGAAGCAGATGTAGAAAATGCATTTGAATTTGAAACTAGAGCTGAAGATCTAGTTTCTTCTTTGGCTTCAACTTTAGCAATTGCATGTGCAACCACTCTACTTTTAACGTTGCTTGATACTACCCCAACAAACTCACCTTTAACATCGTAAACTTTGTTGTCCTTAACAGTGTAGCCTTGTAGCATTACTTGACCTTTAGAGTCAACTAACCTATCATTACCTGCTTTGTAGAAATTGGTATGTTCTGCTTTTTCCTCAGCAGATTTCTTGGCCTCTTCTTGAGCTTTTTCAACTGCTTGTTTAGCAGCTTCTTCTTTCTCAATTTTAGCCAATTCTACTTTGGCACTATCTAAAGTAGTTTCTTTTTCAGCTAAAACAGTTTTTGCTTTATCAAGTTTAACTTGTAACTCTTGAACGTCATTTTTAGCTAAATCAAGCTTAGTTTGAGCCATCTCTAAATCATGACTTGCCTTCTTGGCATTCTCATCTGCATTTTGAAGAGCTACTAAATTACTCTTTAGCCCATCCAATTGATCTTGTGCTTGCTTAACTTCTGATTTTGCTTGGTTTAATTTTGCCACAGCTTGAGCATAAGTAGCCTTCACTTTATCATAGGCTTTTTGCATGTTATCTGCATCAGCTTTAGCACCATCTAAATCTTGCTTAGTTGCATCGTAAAATCCGTTAGCCTTCCATAAATCAAAGTCCTTATCTGATTTAGATTCTGTTAACTTATCTAACTTATCACTTGCGGACTTCAAGTTGGATTGAAGAGCTACTAGTGCATTGTTAAGCTCACCTAAATTAGCAGCTACATCATTAAATGCACTCTTAACAGAAGCTTGAGCATTCTTAGCTTGAGTCAGCTTATCAATAGCTGAATTATAAGCTTGTTGTGCATCGGCAGTTGCCTTGTTAGCTACGTCATAAGCAGCTTGTTTTGGAGCAAGCGCTGATTTGTTAGAAGCAAGGTCATCCTTTAAGCTGTCATAGTTAGGAATTGGTAATACTCCACCCTTCTCTACAGCATTTTTATCTTCAGAAGCAAAGGAATCAAATTGAATGAAACCTTTATCTTTTCTTAAAGCTACACCAAAGAATTCTGCATATGCTTCAGAATACTCAATACCACATAATTGTTGCCAGTGTGCTGAACCATAATCATCAAATAACATACTAAGCATATGTGAATAAGCCATTTGCTTAACCATATTCATATTCCGAGGTGTACCAAATGATCGACCAATAGATTCACTAGCCATGCGCATACCAGGAATCATCTTCCCAGCATCATCAATTGCCTTTTCATCGTGATCAAAAGTTGGTACTGTAGAATTGTTTGCAATGTAATTGGTATATTCTAATGACATTGGAGTTACAACTAAATTAGGTTTAAATCCTAATTGTTGACGAACATCATTCAAAATACCAGCTACCCATAATGTTAGCTCTTTCTGTTGTGCATCAGTTAATTGTGCAACGCCGTACTCATTAATAGCAACCGGTTCCTTTTCAGCTTCTAAATCATCTTTATAATGATTCATATCCAAACCTGTAGAAGCAACCTTCCAATCAATAATTGCTAAAGCTCCCCATTTATTAGGCTTCAAATAGCCTTTAGGCATGGTAATAGTATTAATTGAGTCGACTTTAGATTGCAAAGTATTAATTTGAGCTTGTGCTTGGTCAAGTTCACTTTTAGCCGCATCAGACTTTTGACGAGCTTGTGATAAAGAAGCTTCCTTATTGTTAGCATCTGCTTGAGCATCAGAAACTACTTGATCGGCATTCTTAACTTGTTCTGCTAATTGATCTTTCTTAGCAGTTGCATCTTGAATAGCTTTTTGAGTTTCAGCAACTCTATTTTGATCGTTATTAACTTCTTGTTGTGCTTGGTTAATTTGATCTTGAGTTGCATTCAAGTTAGCTTTAGCATCATCAATTGCCTTTTGATTTTTTGCTAATTTATTTGAGTATTCATTTACCCAAAAGTTAGCACCATCAACATCTTTTTGTGCGTACTCAAGATTTGATGATTGCTGATTAACTTCTTTTTGAGCTTCTTCTTGAGCTTTAGCTTTATCAGAAACTACTTGAGTTTGATCCTTAATATTAGCTTGAACTTCACTAATATGTTCAGGTGTTGCTTCCTTTTGGAGTTCTTTAGCAGAGTCATTTGCTTTAGTAGCATTTTCAACTTGTCGTTGAGCATTTGCTACAGTTTCATTAGCCTTGTCGACGTTTTTTTGTGCTTCATCAACTTGAGATTTTGCTGCATCTCTTTCGTCTTGAGCCTTAGTAACAGCTTCTCGAGCTTGATCTTTTGTAACAATTGCTTCTTGTTTATTAGATTGGGTCTCATTACTGTTATTTTTCACATCAACATCTGCTGCATGAGCTGTAGCTGGTTTATTTACTGCTAGTAACATTGCGCCAGACACTAAAGTTGCAGTGGCTAAATTTTTTACAATATTTTTTTCTTTCATTTTTACTTCCTCCATTGGGATTTATTAACTTTACAAACACTATTATGCCGCAACATATTTAATTTTGCAGCAATAAATAAATGTTTTTTTAATAAATATTTAGAGGAAATATCAAGTAATCATTTAACTTCACCTTACCTTCTAAATACATAAATAGCTGAGATTAAAGAAGTATTTTTTAGATTTCTGCACTTTCTAGTTATTTAATGCTTCAGCTATATTTGTACGTCATTTTTCAAGGTTAGTTCAATATTACTAACGCAGATAATAAACGTTAGTTATTACACCAAACTTATTTCTCTCGTAAGTTAATCCTAACTTAGGAAAGTTACGTGCTTGACTAATAATAGCTAACCGTTCATCGTGAGTTAACTCTGGATTTAAGCGAGGTTTTCGGATGTGAAGGGAATGCCTTCGTTGAGCATATTCGTCAAGAGACATTCTCTTCACATTACCATTCCTCAATGCTTTGTAAAATTTTTGACATGCATCTTTATACATACATGTTTACCTCTCTTTTTAATTAAATTATTTTTTTATTGTTTAGAGATTTAATCAAAGCCTGCGACAAAATTTTTGATACCGATGGTTTTTCGTTACCGACCAACAACGAGAAGTGTTTGGGTTGACACATAACCTCATCCGACGGACAAATTACATAGCCTGAATTTTTTCAACTGGTTAAACGCAAGATATTGTCGACTCAAATCGATCCAATACCTAATTTTGCTTAACAACTACAATCCTAAGATTTCTTATGCCCCGATGAACTGCCGCTTGCGAAGCCTAAAGCAGAAAGTTTACTCTTTCCACAGTAGGGTCCACCATATAGGTCTTATAGGTCTCCTTACCCAACCCAACGTATTCTTATGGATCAGTTAATGCAAGGAGCAGTGCCGCATTCCAAAGTTTGCAGCACCCACATCTCCGCGTATGTGGTTCCTACGTTAATATTCAATTGTCAATGTACTACGTGGACTTGATTATTTTTAGTCGGCAAGCCTTCCGACCAATAGGGTTACCAGGATTTGAACCTGGATCGTTAAGAGGATCAGGAGTATCTCCACACACGTGGAGAATACAGTAATTCATATGGACGAGCAGGGCGCACCACAGGATCATCTCCACACACGTGGAGAATACTACTTGCTTGTATTGATGCACATCTTTTAGCTTAGGATCATCTCCACACACGTGGAGAATACACTAAAAGATCCTTGATTAACTGCTTACCATTAGCATATAACCCTAGAATAAGATGAACTAAGAGATCATCTTATATGTATGTAAATTAAAATTTAGATTTTTTTTGCTGGTTTTTCAGCAATAGAGTTACCAGGAGTCGAACCCGGATTTTCAGTCATTGTTAAAAACTTGGATTTGGAAAAGAATAAATTCATTAATATTATCAAAAAACAAAAATCATAAATAATTATATGACCTAGAAAAAGCTTAAAATTAAAACTAGAAATTAAAGACTGATTGCCTACCTATTGGCAGATAACTCTATAAAAAAGCTTTTCAGCTTTTTCACTACTCTATCCTTGTAGTTTTTCATTACGGGAGGAAAATATAGATATATAAATTATGTTTGCTGATCTCTCGATCAGCAACAGAGCTACTAGGAGTCGAACCCAGATAGAAAGTTTTGAAGACTTTCTGTTTTCCGTTAGCGTATAGCTCTACGTTTAAAAACGTGAAAATTAATCTTTTTTTGTTGTGCTTTCTTCAAATTTGAAATTGTAAAGAATTTCTTTCAAGAGCATAACATTATGCCTATTTTTGACCCATGCCAAAAGTTGTTGGTGAGCAGTTGACGTATTCATCCGTCCATTTGTAGATTCGTATGACCTATGAAGTTTTAAGTACTCTGTCTTAAACTTTTCCAATTCGGCAATATTATTTTTTAAGTACGCTATTTGCTTTTGAAGTTGTTTCTCTTCGCGCTTTTCTTTAGAGGTGGTTAAAGTGAGATCGTCTATCTTTTGTTCTAAAAGTATAATACCTTTACTAAAAGCTTCAATCCTTTTATCTATACTATTTACAACTAATTTTGACCAATTAAAACTACTTTTTAGATCACTTTCTGCTTCTGCCCTATTCTTGATTATAAGGATTATATAAGCACCGATGCCTGCTGCAAGCACCATTCCCAAAAATCCAGTTTTCATACTATTTCCTCCATATTTCAATACTATGATAAATGCTGAAAATCGGATTCGAACCGATATCCTTAATCTCAAAAAACAAAATCAAATCTACTATGTTGGAGGAGTAAAAATGAAACGAGATTACTGTCCTACCACTTGGACTACATCAGCCTAATAAGAGTTTATTTAAACTCTTTTATAAAAATATATGCTATTGTTACAGCCTCAATCCAAAATACGGCGGTTAAGATCCAAAATAATCTGATCCAAATTTTATCTAAACTCTTTGCCAATTTAAGCCATTTAGAGGATTTTCGGCTTTTATAGTAAATTACACTTATGCTTATGATGAAAATTAGAAAAATCAAACTTATTAACTGACTATGTTCAAATAAGTCATTCATTTCTTTAACTTCCAAGTTATTTGTTTAAGAGGAGTGTACTTATTTTTTGAAGTCCACCTTCTACTACAAACAATTCGGTGATCTCCCTTAGCATTAGGTATCATGCCACGCCAGATATGACGGTAAAGATAAGTAATGTTTTGTTTATCACCAGTTACTTTTTCTTGAAACATGCCATTTTGCAGATTAATCCAGACAGAGCGATCAAAGAGTTGTATGGTGGATACTCGACTGCAAACATCTATTTCATCAAAACATTTTCCGTAATTCTTTTTAACTCTTTTTCCCACTCGCCTTCTCCATTCTTTATGTAGATATCAAAATACGAAAATGCTAAATAATGTTTTTATTTGAGTATATATTTATTATCTTACATTGTATTTTACGTGTCAACGTGATTTTTATTTTTAATGTAAATAAAGCAATATTCACAAGTAAAAAAATAAGATTCTTACATCAATATTCTCTCACTATTCTTTATTCAGCTTTTTAATACAATCTTCTAATATCAAAATTTTCAACTGTTTAAGTTTGATTTTCTCAATTAGAATCAGCAATACAAAAATAAATACTATTAAGATAGCAACTACAAATATGCTATCAACTAATAAAAGCATTCTTATATCATCCGACGTAAGCTTGGCAATTGCACTAGCACTCATAGAAGTTCCAGAAATCAACAATAGATTAAACCAGTAAAAAGTCTGCTGCCCAAAATAGCCAAGTAAAGTTCTAAAGAACACAGCACTAATACCAATAAATGTAAAAATACTGATAAATACCAATTGCAACTGCTTAACTTGCGACTTATAGCCTATTAAAAAATTGTTTAATCTAACTTTATCGTACTTTTCATATTTCTCTCTAATTCGTTCAACTTCATTAGCCATCTTTTTCTCTTTAGGTTGAAAAACATATGCTATAGTTCTCTTTAAAAGAGTTTTTACATTATCTACAAAATTACTCATTAAACTTAGCACCTTTTTTATAGTTACTCACCATACTTAAATATCTTTGGTTGAGGCTTAACTTTCTTATGAATGACTAATATGTCACCGTAATTATTATTTATCCAAATTAAGATACTTATCTCTTATTATGTTTACCAGGCAAAAGATATCTTTTGTCAATTTTGTTTCCATTATTAACAAGTTTCTTATCTATTCTGTGCACTAGGATGTTTAATATTACTGTATTTATCATTAACCCTAAGCCAAGTGTTAAAAACAATAATGGCATTACTTGCTGGAGAGCTGAAAAAACAAGGAGATACGCCTCCGATTTTCCCTTAAAATCCTTAAAATCTAATGGTATAAATACTGAAATAAGGAGTACAGAACTTACCATAATAAAAGCAATAAGACTTACATTAAAGTTATAAAACCATAACCGTATGTTGCTTTTATCTTTATCATCAATATTTTCTTCCATTATTTGAGATTTTGCCATAATCCAAATAGTCCAAAGTTTCCGCATTACGTATGCTTCACCTTCCTTATAGCATTTCGATTAAACATTTTTTGTCGGCCTCTTTCTTTTATATTAATTTATTGAACAAACTACACCATGTAGTTCTTTGGCTACCTCGATTGCCTTTTTCTTGTTAAAAAATGCGCATCTTACATAGCCGCTAGAATTTCCATCTTTATCAATCAGTTTCACTAGGTAAAAATTAGGAACTGCATACCAGCGATACTCTTCTGCATCGTTTAAAACTGTGTCTAAATCACTTACTACTAACATTTATGCCCCTACTTTCTAAATTCCATGCCACTTAATAGTAATTGTTTGAATGTACCCATTCCGATCATGTCCAACTAGGTAATCAATAACTCTAAGTTGTTCCTTATGCAAATCAACCCATTCATTAACTTCTTGGATAAACTTATCAGTCGATTTACCGTCTCTTTCAAATACATATAGATTCATGTTCTTTATTCTTTCTAATTTTTAAATACTACATCCATTAAAAAATCATGTGCCGTAACTTCTACATTTTGCTTTTTACTAAAATCAACTTTAATAACAACATTCGAAATATTTTTTATTTGATATAACAGAACGTTTTCATCAACTCTAGCTTTTAAAAATATATTTTTTAAATTTTTACCTTTGACTAATTCCGGATAAGCATTACAATAGCCAGCTACTGCTAGACGACCAGCGGCATCAACTTTTTCCATTACTACTTTACCTTCTTAAATTCTAGATTCTTTTCTATACCAGCTGTTGCATCATATTGCCAAGGTGCGGGATCCCAAGGATCAGTAAGGATATTCTCTTTTACCCATTCATTGAGTTCTTTTAAACCAAGGTTTAATCGAAAATCCGGAGTTTGCACTTCAATTGTTCGATCATCTGGCAATCTTAAATCAACTTTCACAATTCCTTTTTGTCGGCGCTCAAATTTAGCTAAGTAATAAATATCTAAAATATATTTTTTACCATCTTTTTCAGCAACATATTCTTCATCTGGCTGATCAGGAACCATCACTTCATCTGCCTCACATTGTTTGGCCTGATCTTTTTCATCCAACTCAGATAACGTCGACCAAAACACGCCTTGTCGCAAGGCGCTTAGAATAACGTGAAAGTTATAATCAGCTTTTGTTTTAACATCGTAAGCAAGATCATCTAATCTTTCTTGTATAAACTGCGGAAGAGCATCGTATAGTGCTTGAACACTAATATCATCCAGTGATTCAGCCATTGCATCTATCATGTCTTCTTGAGTAATACTTTCCCCAATTAGGTCATTTGTAAAATCCATCTCTTACTCCTTGTTTTTATTCAAAATCATCATAAATCTCTAAGCCGGTTTCTTTTAATCTGGGCATTAAAATAACTTTTTCTTGTTTTAATTTATTAGGGTCAAAATCGTTAGTGACATTCACTTCAAAGTCTCGTTCTCCATCTTTCCAACCTACAAGCCACATGATTGCTTGATCATTTTTCAAGGGCAAAACAAGTGCAAAATCATCTTTTTTTGGATCAAGTTTAGGTTCTAATTCTTTTTCTTTTGTAATTTTTTGTAAAAAGCGAAATATCATTGCATTTGCACTCTCTACTGTGATTGTATTCATCAGTCAGATTCTCCGTTCCTAAATTCTCTAAGTAGGTATACAACTAGTTCTCATTGCTGTTTAAATGTGAATCGTAATAATTTACAGGATTACCAAACTTATCGAGGCGTGGCGTGATACAGCCTGCAGCTCCTACCCGCGCAACAATGTATTCCACACCTGTTTCGTCATCGTACACAATCTCATAAGTGTTATAGGACTGACTATTTACTTCTTTCATGCTTTCAATATCAAATTTCATTTTTCTACTCCTTATCTCAATTATTTTTTTCTAAACAAAAATTACTCATTCTCTAAAATATATTTACAAAAGTTACAAATGTATTTTCCGTTAGGTAACTTAAATACCTCTTTACAATCACATTCATCACCACATTCACTACATACAAAAGCTTTTAGTTTTGTTCCAAGAACTACATAATTTTCTTTCTGCATATAGGACGTTAGGTATGTGATATTTACTACCAACCCATTACCTGTGTATTTTTTCGACTTTGAATCGTATTCACGTAGCCATAAATCATCACCTACCTTAAAGTTGCGATCATTTTTTCTGATTTCAAACGTTTTTACTCCCGTTGCTTGAGCTCGAAAATACTCAGGCAAAATTTTAAGCTCATGCATCATAATCTTTACTTTGCACCTCCATCATTACTCTTCAATTTCTCTAACTTTCGAAAATCGTCCTGTAGAACCACCATATTGGAGCCATACACTTGATTGTTGTAAATTGATTCTTTGACAATCAAACCATTCGGGGCGATATTTTTGCTCACAGTAAGAAATTTCGTTTTTACGCAATTCAGTTGAAAACATTTTTACAGCATCTTTTTTATTATCAGCAATAATAACGGCATTCTGTATTGCTTTAGCCATGAGAGGATCAGTTGATTGAATTAAATACATTCTTTTCAAAAAAGCACCCTCTCTAGTCAATTCCTAAGTCATGATAGAACTGTTTCATACTGTCACTTAGTTCATAATCTGCGTTGGCATTTTGAGTTAAATTATGAGAATCTGTCTCAGAATCAACGTTAGAATTACCATGAGGACCAAATTCTTTAAAAATCTGATCACGTTCTTCTTTCGTTAATTTCGTTAAACGTCTTTCATGACGTTTTTGGTCACTCGAGTCTTGAGGACGAGACATATCAGCAGAACCATACTCTTTAAAAATTTGCTCTACTTCTTCATCACTAAGTGTTGGTTCGGAACCTATTTCGGCCTTTTTTCTAGCAGTTTTGTCCACATACTCTTTCCAGTCCGTCACCTTACGTACTCGTTTTTGCACATAACGTTTTCCTGAATTTTGAGGGCGTGATAAATCAAGTTCGTCGTCGAAGCGATCAGCAAACCATTTATAGCCAGCAATTATGTACTGAGATGATATTTGGTTCAGTTCAATATACTTAAGATACTTATCAAGATAAGCTTTCATTGCATCATACGTGTTAGATTTAGATTTTTTCCGCCATGCTTGATATTTTTTCAATGCTTTTGATTTACCCAGCTTTCTAGGGTACCTACTCCATAGTTGTTCAAACTCTTTTTCAAGAATTAGATTTAGATTTTGTTTTTTAGATTGAGAAACAGGTTCATCGGCGTTAGCAGATGAACGCAAATCAGTACTCTCTGCGTTAGTCTCTGGATAGTCTCTGGTATTCTCTGGTATAGGTCCGGAAGAAACTTCCGGATCTAAAGCGTAACTTTCTTCCGCTTGGATTTGTACCTTTCTTCCGGTTGCATCCGGAACTTTTTTCCGCTTGGATTCGGAACTTTCTTCCGAATGCGTCATATCAAGGTTTTCAACGTTATTTTGATTTTCAATTAAAGAATTGAGCTTATCATAATCAATGGTGTACCATTTAGTGCGATCAAACTTGGCACGGTTAAAATTAGAAGTAATGATTACGCCTTTTTCAATCAACGAATTAAATCTAGTCCGAATAGCTCGTTCACTTAACCAAGGAAATTGCTCTTTCCACTGATCAATTGTGTTATATACCCATTTCCGGCCAGCATATTCATTCTCCGACCGATTAACCCAGTACTGAACCTGTTGCAATATAATTGCCTCATTGATGTTTTTTAAGGCCACCGCAAGTGATGGTAATACTTGTAGTGGATTTTCATTAATCAATAATCTACTCGAACTACTAATCATTTTTACGTCCTCCAATACTTATTTAATTCACCCAACGTACTTTTTAGGCAGTTTTTCATCAAAAAGTAATATTGCATTCTCAATTGCAGCTTCTCGCAAATTAATATCTGTCGTTGTTGAAATTTCCAAATTACAACTCGTTTTTTTTGTCAAAAAGCTTAGTGATTAACGAATATTTATTAGTTTCATAGTTATAAGTAACGTAGCTTCTTAGCTCAAAACCATATTTTTGACAAATTATGTTTAATAAAAAATTAATTGGCTTATTCAAATAGGCTTCGTTTTCTAAAAGAACAGTCAATTCTTTGCTGGCCAATTCGAATTTAGTTTTAAAATCATCATAATGAGCCTTATCGCTAGTAACAGTAATTTTCATTTCTTAGCACCTAATCCTTTTTTAGTTCCATTCAGTTCGATTTTTCGAACTACTATCAACGTTATTTTAGCTCATCGAACTAATGTTCGCAATAAAGTAAAAATAAAAATGTTAAAATAGACTCACAGTTTTTATTTTTTTCGAGGAAAAAATCATGAAAAAAACATTTGCAGATCGTCTTAACCTTGCTTTGAAAAACAAAAATATCAGCGCTGCTGCATTGAGCAGACAGACTGGTATCTCTAAAGGTATGCTCAGTGATTATTTACATAATAAACATGTCCCTAAGCAGGACAAGGTATATATTCTCGCTCAAGCACTCCAGGTAAACACTCAATGGTTACTCGGATATGAAGATAATATGGAGCCTCAGCAAAAAAAAGGATACTGAGACCGCCCATAAAATTACTAGCAATGATATTTTCACCGCAAATGGTCAGAAAATAACTGGCCAAGAAATTCTTGACTTAATCAATGAACGTTTAAATCAAAAATAATTCTTCTCCTCAGCAGATCAGATAGACTGCTATGCGAAGCACCTAATTAACACGTGACCCATTAGTAGCCGAAATTAAGCGCTTTGCACAGCAACCTAAGTTGCTGCGCTGAACGTTACAGGAATTAGTTAATGTGGCCAACCTGGCAATTTGTTAAAACAAAAAAGACGTAGTGTAAACAGATAACACTACGTCTTTTGGATCATCAACCTTAGTTTCCCCCCCACTTTATCCTCCGATACGGAGCATAAAAGTGTATCAAAAAGATACAAAATCCGTTATAATGGATTTTGGCGGACAGAAAGATCTGCCAAAAGACGAGGTGTTATCGATGTCTGTTATCGATAACTTTATTGGAAGGTATTACCAGTACCTTCCAACCTCGTCTTTTTTGTATTTAATTGAAAGATTGCCAGGCTATATCACACAGCCACATCAACCACTTAAAGAATAGCAGGTCCATGCCATTGTTGGCAACTGTTTTTTTATTTTTAATTTATTTTGCTTGCTTTATAATAATATAATTATTGCTTTATAATTAATTTTCATGTATAAAATTAACTCTTCTTACAGCTGAATATGCCTATAGTTAGGAGTAACTCGACTATCTAATAAAATAAAAGCACTGTATTTACAATATTTTTATATTATTATCATATTATAAAAATGATATTTTTATGTGGTAATTTATATTATATTTATAATACTTAAATATTATAAATATAATATTCTTGAAATACTGAATATGATATAAGGATTGGCAAGCTATTGTAGCCAAAGTCATTTGGCAGGTCAAGGTTAGAAGCTCTGCAAAATCCGACTTGAAAAACTAGTAAAGAATTATAAAAATTATATACTCTGCTACAACTTTAAACTCAAAAATAATATAAATATATTATTTTTATGCCATAATCAAAAATATAAAAATATTATCTTTTATAATATAAATCTCTATATGATATATACTATTTGAGTCAAAAATGATACTTTAAGCGACAGTTTTGGACATTTTGTCGACAATTTTAAGACAATTTTCGACAAATTTGCCCCATCCATGTTATAATCTTCTTGTACAAAAAAAGGAGCTACTATCAATAGCTCCTTTAAACACAAGCCGCTAAAAGTGCGGTGGTATAGTATTTAAGACAAACTAAAAGTCGCTTTCAACTACCCAAAAGTTATGGAGCGGCTTTTAATTTGCTCTACTTCTTCCACAAATCGCGGATTGTCTTTATTAGTCCTTTTACAGCTTTTGCTAACTTGTTTGTATCGTTGGTTAGTTTGATAAAAGCTACCACTACACAATCCAAGAGACCAATAAAGATAAGGACAGCTCCTAAAAAAGCTGTCATAAAGCAAATTGTACCTCCTTTCAGTAAGATTCTGAACAATAGGTATTACACCATTGGCATCATCTCCTCAAACGAAAGTACCACCGCATATTTAACTTTTTGTGCTATTTATATTTTATCAATAAACATGTCTTGGTTCTACAACTAATGTACAAAAGCGAGCTACTGCTAATAGCTCGCTTAAAGCACGAGCCACTAAAATGCGGTGGCAAATAATTAAGACAAACTAAAAGTCGCTTATCTTCGCCAAAAGTTAGAAGTGGCTTTTTCATTTGCTTTATTTCTTCTATAAATCATAGAAATACAATTATTTTACAAAAAACAAAAAAGTATATATACTTATTACAGAATGTCAAGTATATATGCTCTATTTGTCACTAATGGTCTTTAGTGGCTTTTTTTGTATGTTAACATCAATAAATTCAGAACTTTATCCAAAAAATCAGCTGAAACTGTTCCAACCTTTTTACATTCTCTATCTTCAGATTGAGAATCAATGGTTCTTTCATGATCTAACAGAACTTTGCCATGAACTGCCGAATCTTGCGGCAATTTAATGTGTAACGGAAATTGCGCCAACTTGGTTGTATCGTTTACTAGTTTTATAAAAGATATAACAATAATTTATGAAAAGAGTATCATTCTTAGACAAAAAAGAATGATACTCTTTTTTGTTTATAGTACTTTTACAATTTCTATATAACGTTTGTATATACATTATATATGAACTTATTATATTTTATATAATGAATGTTTATATAAATCTTACATGATATTTACTTTATATTTATAAAATATAATAATCATATATACAAAATATAACGTTGATATATATTTTATATAAGTTTATAATATATTTATCAAATAAATATAAAAGATATATTTATTTTATATAATGAATGTTTATATTTTCGGAGGATAAAAATGCAAAAAACCTTTAATTGTTGCTAATGACCTAGGATACGGTAATTTAAAGATGACAATTGACGAAGAACGGATATTTCAACCAACTGTTATCTCACCAATTGATCAAGCTTATGATGACACAATTGATCACACTGATTCAGAAGCAGTAAAAAATACAGTTGATGATTTATTAAATCAAATGAATGTAGAGATAGATGGTGCCCATTATCTTGTGGGTAATGCTGCTCAAAATTCAACCATTGAAAGAATCTCAACCGATATCAACGCTAGAAGTGGTAAAGCACACACAGAAGCAGCCAAGCTTGTGCCTTTAAGTACAATTGCTGCACAAGTTGTAAAAAAAGCTTATGATGAGGGAGAAGATATCTTTTCACCATTAAGTGCTACTGTAATTATGGCAGCCAGTTTGCCAATTGAAGATATTGAAAACAATCCAGATGATAGAGAATATTATCAAAATATTTTTGTGAAAAATAATCATATTGTCGTTTTCCGCAACTTTGATTACAAAATTTCAGTTACTATTCGGTTTAAATCTGTGCAAGTATATAAAGAAGGAGAAGTTGCACTTGCAGTTGCAATTAAATATGCAAATAACCAATTAAAGAAATATTTTGAAGACTATATTTCTAAACAAAAGCTTACTATGGCAACCGATGATCTAGGAGTAAATGGTACAATCCTAGGTATTGATATTGGTTTTGAAACAACTGAATTCGCCCTACTTGTTAATGGGAGAGCTGATGCTTTCAACTCAAACAGTATCAGTAAAGGATATGGTAATGTGCTTGCTTCAGCATGGAGATATTTACCTAAGATTGCACAAGGGTATACTGTTAAAGATGTAGTTGCCTTTAAGAAACTACTTAATAGCAATCCTACAACTAAGATTCAGAAAGAAAATCAGGAATTTGCTCTTAAGGCTGAACAAACGGCAATGCCTGCGTTAAATAGAAGTATTATTAGTAATTTAAATGCTATTTTAGGCACTACTGATGATTTAGGAACTATCTATTTATATGGTGGTGGATCTATTCCCTTGGTAGAGAAAGCAGATCTCATTGACCAAATTAATGCTAGTTTACAAAACTATCGGTCTGACGCCCCAGTGATCTGGTTAGGAGAAAAGTTTTCTCCAATTGCTAACTTGATGGGGCTTGAGATTTTAGCAAAAGCACTTGCAAAAACACTCAATAAATCTTAAAAAGTAAGTGGGGTAATAGTATGACAAATGATAGAACTCTAATTATTAAAGTTATCAAAGGAAGTAAAGAAGATAAGTGGCTTCAAGCTCAAAAAAATCAAAGTGGCTCAATTAGAGCTCTAATTAGAACTGCTAGTAGACAAATTGGAGACACGGATCTTCGGGAATTTCTTGAGGACACGGGAATTGATAGAGGTGACTTTCAACTTAATGGCAATTCCCCTACCCATCAAGATCAAACGCAAAAAGCGGTAGAAAGTAAACACCCTACCCGTAACTCTGACAACAAGTCATCTAATAAAAATAATGAACCAGACTATGACGAAATCATGAAGGGGTTATCTTCATAAATAATATAGGTTAATGAAGACTTAGAAGAAAATTCTAAGTCTTTTTATATTTAATCAATATATTTTATATAATAAGTACATATATAAAAAATATATACTTATTATACTTTTACTGTATTATGGTATGAAATATATCAAAAGTATAAACAAAATATATCAAAAACATATAAAAAATATTGTATTTATATTTACAATCATAATATTTTCGAGTTTAAACATAGCAAAGCTAGAAGTAGACTAACGTTTTTAAAAGATGCACCATAGTTTGGTATAATAATTAAAGTTAATTTTGTATAAATGGATTGCTTAAATTATGGAAAACATAGAGAGAAATCGATCTACCCAAGCTATTTTAATTAGAAGAAATAAAATCAAAGAAAATTTACGAGAATTACTACACTCGCGTAAAATGACTATCACTGAACTAGGAAAACAAGCGCATATTCCTTATTCAACGGTTTACAACTACCTAAAAGGCAATATTCCCAAAAAAGATAACTTACTAGCCATGGCTAAGGTTTTGAAATGTGAGCCGGATGATATTGATCCAAGTTACCTTCAAGTAGTAAAAGTAACAAAAGGATTTAGTACTGTAGAAGACGCAAAAGTATTCAGCAATAATTTAGAAATGCTCATGGCACGTAAAGGTGTGTCAAATACACAACTTACACAAGCTCTTGATGTTAGTCCAACAGCTATAGGAGCTTGGTTAAGAGGGGTTCAACCAACTAATGTTAACCTTTTTAAACTTGCACAATATTTTAATGTTCAACCTGACGATCTTATAAAGCCTGATTTAGCTGATAGATTTAGAGAGTTATCACCTAGTGATGGAGCAGTCTATAATATTGCGCGTCATATTCCAAAAGATCTACCACCTTCAGATCAAGAAAAAATTATTGCTTTTATTGAATTTATAAAATCACAAAACAAAGCTTAAGCTAATATTTTTATACTTTGTTGAATAATATAAAAATATTATTTTTTACAATATAATTATCGTAGTTAAATAATATTTTTATAATATCTAAGCCATTGAAAAAGACGTTGAGATAATCTCAACGTCTTCCATAGATAGCTAATTCATGCTATAATTACTTCTGAAGATTGATGTAATTACATTCAATAGTCAGGTTGGTAAATTAGCTTAGTGCTACTATCCCAACACAGGTCCAAGTGTGTTGCCAACCAGCACTTTAACAAAAAGTTTCCATAAAGGACACCTCTAAGTTATGAATTAGGTTCGCGAAATTTCTGACCTGCACTATTAAAATTATAGCAGAATAAAGCCTAAAAAGCTGCGTATTATCAAGCTTTTTAGGCTTTTTCTGTATGTAAATTTCTATGTTTTGTTTACAAACTTCTACTTTCAATCATAAGAAGTAAAAGTATGGTAACCATTATTAACAAAACACTTAATTTGTCAATAATATAAAAATAATATAAAAATAATATTTAAATAATATTTTTATACGATAAATTAAAGTATTTATATATTAGGATTATAGGTAATAAACAATAGACTTTTTAATCTACCATTGACAAAATAGGTAGTCTATCAATATATTGAAAGATATGTTTTAAATTATTTCATCTTGAAGAAAGGATTGAAAGTATGCTATCTATCTATCTATCTATCTATCTATCTATCTATCTATCTATCTATCTATCTGATTATGTAGGGCACAGCTATAATGTCAACAAATTACTATTCAGCTCATCTATAAGAGCTTTTTATCTTACCGCCAAATTAAGAAAGGCGGTGGCGTAATTGGCTCATAAAGAATATATCAAAGATCTTATAACTGGAAAACAAATTTTAAAAACTCCAGAGGAAATCAATAGACAAGGTATTATTAAGATTCTTCATGAAGATTATAATTATCCTCTATCACTAATGGTAAAAGAATTCGGTGTAAAGAAAAGTCCTTCAGATGTTAAACGATCAGTTCCAGTTGATGTCGCTATATTTGAAGGAACGAAAGATTTAAAAAATAAAAAACCTAAAATTTTTATTGAAACTAAGAAAGATAACTATAATCTGGGAAAAGAACAACTCAAAGATTACATGACTTTTGAACGTGATGTAGCTTATGGAATTTGGTATAACGGACACAATGAAAACGGTCAAACAATTGCTTATTTCAAAAAATATTTTAAAAACGGTACTCCCAAATTTGAAGAAATTTCAGATGTTCCTAAATATGGATTTAATTCTGTCAATGAACAAATCAAATATTCTGATTTAAAACCAACTAGTAACTTAAAAGTTATATTCAAAAATCTACGTGGTTTCTTAGCTGCTAATTCAACTGGTACAACACGCGATGAGATCATTTTGGAACAATTATCTATGATAATTATTACTAAATTATATGATGAAAAATATGCAGAAGATACATATGTAAAATTTAGAGTAATTGAAGATAATCCTAAAAAGACATCCAAAGCAATTAACCAACTCTATAATGAAGCAAAAACTCGCTGGAACGATGTTTTTACACAAGATGATGAGATAACATTAGATGATGATGTATTGATGAAAGTGGTTGCTCAATTGCAACACTATTCTTTAATGAATTCTAATCGAAATGTTATATCAGAAGCATTTGAAAGTATTATCTCCTATGCTACTAAAGGCTCACAAGGTCAATTCTTTACTCCTGAAAATGTTGCCCACTTAATGGTAGAAATTGCTAATCCTACTGAATCTACTACGGTTTTTGATCCAGCTAGTGGTACAGCTGGCTTTCTAACCACAAGTATGTTCCATGTCTGGAATCAAATACAGCAAACTAAGATGCGTGATGATGCTAAAAAAGACAAAGAGCAACAATATGCTACTAATAATTTATTTGGTATTGAAAAAGACTCATTTTTAGCAAAAATTTCCAAAGCATTTATGGCTGTTTTAGGTGATGGAAGAGCAGGTATATTCGTAGAAGATTCTCTAAAGGAAAATAATTGGAAAATCGCCACACAAGCAAAGATAAAAGATAAAAAATTTAACATAATTTTGACAAATCCACCATTTGGCAAAGATATTAAATTGTCCCCAGAAACCAAAAAAAATTTTGAATTTGGTAATAAAATCGAATTAGCTTTTATAGAAATGTCTTTAAGATATTTAGAAAAAGGAGGAATACTTGGTGTTATTCTTCCAGAAACAGTTTTCCATGCTCCAAAAGCACGACAAATTAGAGAAAAGCTTTTCTATAAAAACAATATTACTCACATAATTGATCTACCTCATGACACATTTAGACCCTATAATAATGCGAAAACAGATATTATATTTTTGCGAAAGGGAGAAAAGCAACAAGAGCTTGTTACAGGAATAAAAATAGATGAGATAGGACATGACCACACCGGAAAAGCTAAATATAAGTTTAATCCTCATACTTTTTCTTTTACTGACGAAATTGCTGACGATATTCCGAATATCATTAACTCTCTAAAAAATGATGTTTCTTCAAAATATATCAAAAAAATCCCTTTTTCAGAAATCAAAGAAAAAGATATGCTTGTAGCACGCCCTTATTTTGAACTTAATAATGGTTCCAAACAAATTACTTTAGGTGAGCTTTGTGATAAGAATGTTATTAAGAGTTTTGATGGTCATGGATCACCATCTAGTTATTTAAAAGGGTTAGGAACTAATCCGTATATCAGAGTAAAAGATATTGTTAATTTAGAAATTGCTCATAATAGACTAGATGACATTCCCGACAAAGAATATGATCGACTTTACTCTCCAGAAAAAGCTCTTAAAGAAAAAGATATCGTTTTTGTAAGAAGAGGAAGTTATAGAATTGGAGACGTGGGAATTCTTTATAAAAAGGATTTACATTCTATTTTAACGAGAGAAATTCTAATATTAAGAGTACTTAATAATGATCTTGGAATAACACCGTTTAACTTGTTAGGGCTCTTAAATAGTCAATATGTAAGAAAGCAGTTAAACAATTTAATTTTAATGGATACCACTCTTCCAAATATTGGCGATAGATGGCGTGATATTAGGATTGACATTAGCAACAAAGCGGAATTATCAAATCTTTCAAAACAAATCCATGAAATGTACAATACTCGTTGTAAATTTTGGAATGAATATTCAAAATTATTTGGTAACGAATAATTTTTAACCTTATAGAAAAAGGAGTTGAAATATCTCAACTCCTTTCTTAGATAGCTAATTCATGCTATAATTACTTCTGAAATCAAAGTAGGTAATTACTTCAATAGTCAGGTTGATAAATTAACTTAGTGCTACTACCCCAACGCAGGCCAATGCGTTGCCAACCAGCACTTCAACAAAAAGTTTCCGTAAAGGACACCTCTTCGTTATGAATTAGGTTCACGAAATTTCTGACCTGCACTATTAAAGTTATAGCAGAATAAAGCCTAAAAAGCTGCGTATTATCAAGCTTTTTAGGCTTTTTCTGTATGTAAATTTCTGTGCTTTATTTACAAACTTCTACTTTCAATCATAAAGATGAAAGTATGTTAATAATATAAGGATCGTATAAAAATATTAATCAAATAATATTTTTATACGATAAATTAAAGCATTCATATATTATGATTATATAATAAACAATAGACTTTTTAATCTACCATTGACAAAATAGGTAATCTATCAATATATTGAAAGATATGTTTTAAATTATTTCATCTTGAAGAAAGGATTGAAAGTATGCTATCTATCTATCTATCTATCTATCTATCTATCTATCTATCTATCTATCTATCTATCTATCTATCTATCTATCCAATTATGTACCGCCTATAAAATTTGTCAATTTATTAAAAAAAAGGACTGTTTTAGATCAATACACCACTTTCAAAATCAAGAAGGCGGTGGCGTAATTGACTAAATCTATTGAAGAAAAAGTAGAAGAATACTACAAAGCTGAATTTGATAAATATGAAATTAGACACTTTGGTAAAACTGAAGGCATTAATACAGATATTTCTAATGCTTTAAGTAAAGCAGAGTCCAAATCCGGCGGGTAAGGTAATAACTATCCTGATATTCAATTACTTTTAGAAGATAATCATTCGCGTAGAATACCCGTTATGATTGAGGCTAAAGGTGGGAAAAATAAATTAGAAAAATTAGATAAGAATGGCCATATTGTTCAAGAAACTATCTGGGCATCTGATTCAAAGCCTAATGCCAAAAATCATCATAAAAAAGGTGATAAAAATTACTCGGCTATAACTACTTATGCTACTAATGGTGCACTACATTACGGTAGAGCAATTCTAAAATATTCTAATTATGATGAGGTATTAGTAATTGGGATTAATGGAACTACTTTAAATGATAAAGGTCAAGTAACAGATCCTGAATGTAAAGCATACTATGTATCTAAAAAAAAACAACTTTGTACCTAAGCATGTAAAACAACTGGATACGTCTTTAGTGCTTTTAAAACAAGACAATATAAGTAGGCTTTATCAAATTCTGGATAACCTAAATTTAACAGAAGAAGAAATTGAATCAATTAAGGCTAACACAGAAAACGAATTAGAAGCCAAAATTAAAGCTATTCACCAACGCTTGTACGATGATAAATCATTAAAAACAACTTTAAGTACTAATGATAAATTATATGTCTTTACTGGTTTAATTATGGCCGGACTGACAACTGATGGAATTAAACGATTAGAAGTATCAGATTTAAATTCTAACAATAGTGAAACCCTGAATGATGGTGCAACAGTTTTGGATCACATCGAAGCATTTTTAACTGCACGTAATGCAACTACAGATAAAATAGATTTAATTACTTCTTTATTAGGTAATGTTTTTAAAAATAAAGCAATGTGGCAACCTTCAAATGGGGAAAGTTTAATTAAAAGTTTATTTGCTCAAATCAGTCAAGATATTATTCCTTTGCTTGAAAGTAATTTGCATTTAGACTTTACTGGTAAAATTCTAAATTCATTAAGTGACTGGGTTTCAATTGATAATGACAAAGCAAATGATGTTGTATTAACTCCAAGTTATGTAACTCATTTCATGGCTAGATTAGCAAGAACTAATAAAGATTCTTTTGTATGGGACTTAGCGATGGGATCTGGCGGATTTTTAGTTTCAGCCATGGATATTATGATTAAAGATGCTGAAAATAAGATTCAAGATAAAGATGAACTAGAAGCTAAGGTAACAAATATTAAAGAAAATCAATTGCTTGGAGTTGAAATACTTGGCAATATCTATATCCTAGCTGTATTAAATATGATATTAATGGGCGATGGATCTACTCATATGTATAGAGATGATTCCCATAACTTATATACCCAATTAGGGAAAGAGTTTCCTGCTACTGTCTTTCTATTAAATCCACCATATTCTGCAGAAGGTAAAGGTTTTATTTTTGTTCAAGAAGCTTTATCTCAAATGACAGAAGGATATGCAGCTATTCTAATTCAAGAAAATGCTGGTAGTGGAAATGGTTTGCCATATACTAAAAATATCTTGAAGGATAATACATTAGTTGCTTCTATTCGTATGCCTAATGATCTTTTTAGTGGTAAAGCAAGTGTTCAAACTGCTATCTATGTATTTAAAGTAGCTGAACCCCATGATAAAGATAATTTAGTAACTTTCATTGATATGTCAGAAGATGGCTATACTCGTCAAAACCGTAAGAAATCTAGTCAAGAAGTTAATTTGCGTAATACAGATCATGCAAAAGAAAGATATGCAGAAGTAGAGGCTATTATTTTAGGTAAGAAGCCTAAGAGTAATTACTATACTGAAAAGAATGGAAAAGTAATTAAAGATTCTATTTCATTAGAAGGTAATGATTGGACTTTTAGACAACATCAAATTATTGATACTACACCTACTGAAGATGATTTTAAAAAAGTGGTAGCAGAATATTTAAGTTGGAAAGTTAATGAGTTACTTAATAATGGTGATGAATAATGATCGAATTTAATTATTTTAAAATAAAAGATATATTCTCTAAGCCAGGCAAAGGTGATGTAGATTTACAGCAGAGTGATATTAATGGTAAGGGAGAATATTTTATAAATAGTGGTGAAACAAATTATGGCATAAAAGGAAAAACAAATAGAAGTGCTAAAATTTTTCCTGCTAATACTATTACCATTGACTTTTGGGGAAATGCATATTATAGGGATTTTAGATATAAACTTGCTACTCATAATCACGTATTTTCGTTTAATGATCCGATTATTAAAAATAAAAATATTGGTTTGTATCTAGTCGGAGCATTACAATTCTTGAAACATAAGTATTCCTACTCGAATATGTTAACTTGGAATAAATTAAAGGAGGAAAGTATATATTTACCAGTAATTTCAAAGACTAATGATATTAATTTTGAATATATGGAAAATCGAGTGAAGGCACTCGAACAGGATCGAGTAAAGGCACTCGCAAACTATTTAACTATTACTGGATTAGATAATTATAAACTTACCAAAGATGATAAAAATATATTATCTACATTACCAAGAACCAAGTCTTTTACCATAGGTGAATTGATGGTGGGACAAACTGGTGATGTTGACATTCAAAATAAAGATATTTCAGATCAAGGTGAATGGTTCATAAATAGTGGTGTAACAAATAGAGGTATTAAAGGAAAAACAACATGTAAAGCTAAAATTTTTCCGGGTAATACAATTACAATAGATTTTTTTGGTAATGCTAACTATAGAAGTGAGCCGTATAAATTAGCTACCCATAATCATGTATTTTCATATTCTGGTGATGTAATAAAAAATGAAAAAGTTGGTTTGTATTTAGTGTCTACAATGCGATTTTTGACTTCAAAATATAGCTATAGCAATATGGCTACAAGAAAATCTTTAAAAGATGAAACTTTAGAATTACCAATTGATACACAAGACAATATAGACTTTAAATATATGGAATACTATATTACAGCTATTCAGAAGCTCACAATAAAAAATGTAATCAAGTATAAAGATGAAGTGATAAATAAGACAAAAGAAATAATTAATTAGCTATGTAATAAAACCTTCAAAATTCATATAGGGATTTTGAGGGTTTTATTGTGTATTTAATTAAATTTATGTTATTCTTTTTATAGAACACACGTTCGATATAAAAATAAAGAGTGATTGTGATGGATATTAAAGAGATTTTATTTAGCTATTTATATCAAATAGCAGAGCAGCATAATTTAACTGTACACATCGAAGAAGAGAGCAGCCCTATTCCGACGTGTACTATTCCCGAAAAGAAGAGTATTTTTTTGAACTATACCGGTATTGGAGAGCGTTACCACGCTTTTCAGTTCGCACATGAATTGGGTCATTATTTAAATGGAGATAGGGAACATTGTGAGTGTGATGGGGTTATCTTAGATATTAAGCGAGAATACTATGCAAATAAAACAGGAACCAGACTACTTTTAACTGGTTTAAGTAAAAATAATATTTATTTTTCCAGTTTATATGATTTACTCGAATTTTGTGGAATTCCTTTTGATATGGTAACTTACGTAAATCAATTAGTTAAATATAACTACCCTACTCTAATACCTAGTATTTAAAAGGAAGGATTTCTTAATGAATAGAACCGATTTTATTTATACGGATACATATTTTCCTGAACTTACAATGCCTGTCAATTTTAAAACTGGAGACACACTTTTATTTTTTGAGTCAAAGCAAATATATTGGAAGATATCTACAATATTAAAAAATAAAAAAGAAATTGTAGATAAGCTAAATATTAGCGGTATTCTTTGTCCAAATGCAACTCATTTCATAGAGACGTTTAATTCAAATCAACGATTTTTTTATACCCGATAGAACTAAAAACTTAGAAAAATTGTATTATTTTGGAAACCTAGATACTTTAGGAATTCAAACATTTTTAACGTTGAAAGAGGAGGCAAAAATTAATAATTTACAACCATGGATAACTATGTATGAAAGATTGATTGATAAGTCTACTGTTACAGAAAATTCATTTGGAAAAAATAGATTAGAAATATCTCAGAAAAAATTAGATAAATTTACTAAGTATTTCGATCAATCATATCAACAAATGATTTGTAACTTATTACTTTATCAAGAACGTTCAATTAGTTACGAAATTCTATCTGTAAAGGACTTTTTGCAGTAACCTCAAACTAGACTTTACCCTTCCTGTAAGTCATAATTAAGTACGTAGTTTAGACTACAAATATTTATTTCAAAAGGAACGAGCTAAAAATCTCGTTCCTTTTTTATTATATTTATAGCATACAAGGTAATATAAAAATATTATATTTATATTATCATTGACAATATTAAAATATGATTCATAATAATATTGAAATGAATATTTGTACTAAACTAAGGAGTTGTGAATATGACAAAAATAATCACATTTGCGGCCATTAAAGGTGGTGTAGGTAAGACTACTCTTGCTTACAATTTTGGATCGTGGCTCGCAAATAAAAATAAAAAAATTCTATTTATTGACTTTGATCATCAATGTAATTTAAGCCAGACTTATAATATTTATGATCAAAAAGGAAGCGTAGGGAATATCTTACGTCCTGAAAATGAGGTCATTATTCAACATGTGGCTGATAATATTGATTTAATTGCTGGTGATATGCATTTAGATGATATAGAGACTACAATCGAAAATAAAACAAATAAAAATATGATGTTATATCTGTGGCTATATGATAACTACGAAAAATCTAATATTTCGTCTTATGATTACATCATAATAGATTGTCACCCCGATTTTAGTACGGCTACTAAAAATGCAATAATTGTTAGTGATGATATTCTCAGCCCAATAACCCCTAGTGAATATGGATATAAAGCTAAGTACAATCTACAAGAACGAATTAAAGAATTAAAAGAAGAAGCAATTGATTTTACGTCACATAAATCATATGTAACAGCCAATCTTTACTTTGTAGCTAATATGTTGAAACATAATACAACATCTTCACGAGAATTATTAGAAAGCTTGAGACAAGAAAAAGAAGCTGGTGACGATAGTTGTATTGCCTATGTACCTTATAAAGAATTATTTAATAAATCAGAGTTAAATAAAATTTCATTAAGTGAAATGAACAAAGATCATAAATTGGCTCTCCAACAAAGGAAGTTTTTTACGGAAATATTTCAAACTTTTGAAAATATCGAAAAAACTTTGTAAATCCATGTAAAGAAAGGGAAATAAATATGGCATTTAAACCGGACAAAAACATTGCTAAGGCATTAAAACAATCTAATGACATTAAAAATAATTCTACTGAAAATAAAAACAATATATCTAAAATTGATTATTCTGAAATGATTAATTTTGTATCTAAAAAGAAGACGAGTAAAGTGGCTATGTCAATTACTCTTGATTCAGATGTCAAAAAGGGTATTCAAAAATTAGCAGAATTGAACGGATATGCCTCTGTATCTGCATATATCAATGACTATTTTAAGAAATTAATAGAATTAGCAGAAAAGTAAACGGGTACATAAAGGACGAGATATTAATTCTCGTCTTTTTATTTAATTTAATAATTAATTTATAGATATTAAAAGAAATTAAAAGATATTAAGGGAAAGTCAAAACGCTTAGAACCGCAAGGCTTGCCACACCTCAAAGGTACCAAATAGTGGATGCCAGGGGTACAAATAGTGGAGCTAAAGGTACCAAATAGTGGATGCCAAGGGTACAAATAGTGGAGCCAAAGGGTACAAATAGTGGTCCACAAAATCTAAATTGATTACTTAAAAGGTACCAAAAAGGGCTCTTTTCTGTGGATAAATTACTAAAGGGTACAAATAGTGGAGCTATGAAGTAACTAAACAGTAGCAAATTTACTAAAGGTACCAAATAGTGGAGAATATTTTGATCCACTTTCAATATATAGTAGATACCATTCCTGAAAGTGACATATATTGTATGAGAATTAGTGTAAAGGTACCATTTAGTGGCTATCCGTTATAACGAAATAACCAAAGATCCAGATTAATAGGAAAGTAGTCCTAAATTAAGTGTTGATCAAAGGTCCCAAATAGTGGGTAGGGGTTCACAGTAGAAATAAAATAGATTACCTTAATAATAAAGCGTTTAAGTAATGGCTCGAAAAGGAAAAGATCATGAATAATGAGAGGGAAAATAATGAATCTTTTGATAGTTATGATGAGATTCTAGATAAAATTTTTGATTCTGATAAGAAGAAAACTAAAATTAATGAAGATAACGCACAACAAGTAGAACAGCTTGATCTATTTAATGTTGATTACAGAAATAATAAAGACTTACCAATTGACGTAAAACAAAAGCCTTTTGCGTCAACTAACTTACTAATGCGATTTCGATCCCAATTAAATAGGATTATTTGGACAGGGTTAAGTGCAGCGCACACCAAAATTTTTACTGTTGTTTTAAGCAGAACGGGTAATCAACTTGCTGCTTACCAACAAGAAGAAGTAAAGAACAAAATAAAAGAATTAGGGTTAAGCAAAGAGGAGTTAACTAAAGGGACACTTAGTAAACTTGCAAGCGAAGTTAAATTTCCAACAAATATTACAACACGCATTACTTATAGTGAGATGGATCATGATATTGGATACGAAAACAATAATAGTAGTATAAGTAAGTACGTTGATGGTATGAAGGAAGCATTGGAGCAATGGAAAGAAATAAAAAGTGATGGGATAACGGCAAGCTTTCCGATTTTTAAGGGAATTATTAATAACCACAATGAAAAGTATTTTGATTTTATCTATAACGATGTAATGATCAACATATTACTTATTAATCCTAAAACGGGAGATTTCGTCCGATACCCCGTAAGAGAAATTGTTGATCTATCCTCAGTTAGATCTCAGACTTTACTTCGTTTGTTAAAGCAGATGAGAACTGTTGGGAGAATAACATTTCGTAAACATACCACAGAGACTAATGGTAAGACTCGAATAGGGTTATGGGAACAATTAGAAATCCCAAAAAATACAAGAGAGAGCAAGTTTAGTAGTCGGATTTTAAAAGATGCATTAATCGAGATATCACCATATTTTACAAATCTTAATTATACAAAAAAGTACGGTACTCTTAATGGACATAGAGTTGTAGTTAGTTATACATTTACTTTTGAACCAGAAAGTCCCCAAAAAAATACTACTCACTATACTCCAGAAGAAATTGTTGCTGAGGGGTTAGTTAATATTGATTCAACATTATGCTTAACCAGAAAAGATAAATTCAAAGCAATAGATAAATTTTTAAAACAAAAACATGGAACGGCTGAAAAAGAATATTTCGCAATTCATCCGGAAGAAGCTAAAAAAGATAAGGATGTTAAAAAGCAAGATACAAATATAGAAGTTAATATTTGGAAGCTAAATGAGTATAATTTATCAGTTAGAGATTTCTATGATCGTGAGCTTGGTAAAAAAGTGTTACAGGCCAATATACCAGAATTAGAAAATATAATTGCCGATATACTTGAACAAGTAAGAAAGTCAAAAGGAAGTATGAAGTTAGTAGCTGACTATAACAAGACAATAGGATTATTGCGGAAAAAGAAGGCAATAGAAAAGCATAAATAGTATAAGTAATGTTTAAAAAATTAGGCGATAAGATACTGGATGGTATAGAAAGTATACTCAGAGATACTGGAGTAAGACTGTTAGATGTAATTTTTTTTGCTGGAGCTAGTATATTTTAAATTTCTGTCAAAATTAATAGATAAAAATTTATTAATCTGGAATAATATAGACCTGGGGTTATACCTTTATAACTTTGGAGAGAGTATTTATTTTAACCACATATTGGCAGAGATAATTATCTGTACTGTTACTCCCATAGTATTAATTTTGTTGCATTTGAGTAGTAAATATAGTGAGTATTTGTATCAATGCACAGATGGTTTTAGCAGAGGATATTCTGCTTTTGCTGGATTAATGAGATTCTTCCGACTAATCTGGTATTTTTTACATGATGGCTGGATTATATTTCTTTTAATAAGTATTCTTTCTAATCATTTGGATATCTGGAAGTGTCCTCTTGGTTGGATATATACCGGAATAAATGTATTGTATCTTATATACCAGTTAATAAAGATTCTTTGTTTTACGAAAAAAACAACTGTTCAAATTGGAGATGTGCTCCCACAGCGAACTATCAGTAGTCAGTATTATGTTATTGATGAGGGAAAGGACTATATCTTTGTAAAAAATATTGTTTTAGAAACACCAATCTTCTATCTTATGAAATCCAAAACAAAATCATCTCCTATTAAGTTTTCTGTTTTGGATTACTCTACAAACTATAGTGAAATAGCATCGGAATTTGATCGCAGAGTTAATAACTCTAAGGATTGTTTTGATGTTGAAATTCCTGAGCGAGAGCGACCTATACGTAGTGAGCATGAAAATTATTAAAGATTAAAAAACCTATTAAATCATTTCTGATGATTTAATAGGTTTTTGTTTTAAGTAAAAGCTACTTAAAAACTACTTGGGAGAATTCATTTTTGCTGCACGTAATCCTCGTGCAAAATTAGCCATTTCTTTTCGTTCGGTTGATGTCAGAATGTGATTATCCAGATAAATATTATCATTTTCAAGAAAATTGATAATTTTTTTTCCTGTCATGTCCACATCTGCACCAGCTAACCAATCTGGATCGACATCTAATGCCTTAGCTAATTTAAGATTGTTTTCTTTTTTTGGCTTGTTTCTACCAGATACATAATATGTGATCAGACTTCGAGAAATATGCGTTTTTCTTGCGAGTTCAGCTTGGGTAATATTTTTTTTGTTCAAAGCAGTTGTAAGTCTGCTACTAATTAGTGTCATTTTCGTCCTCAGTTCTATAATTAACATTGCGTTAACAGAATCCTATATTGATTTAAACATAAAAATTATATTTTTTCTATATTTTGTTGACAAAGTGTTTATTAAAAAGTATTATTAATATGTAAACAAAAAGTTAACAAAAAAACAACACTTTAGAATAAAGATATTTTATATTTTTTTAAATTAAAAGTTAACAAAAAGTTAGCAAAAATGGAGGAGTTAAAAATGATTAGTTTATTTATTATAGCGGTTTCGACTTTGATTGTGATTTTGACTGGTTATGTACCACTATTGTTATTACCTGCCGGAATTTGTATTGGTATGATAGGGCAAGAGTTATATAATGCTCCATCCAAATCTCGTAGAAAAGTACAAGCTAGAAAATAAATAGGATAATAGGAATAGTTAAAAAGGTGGTATGAAAAATATATTGAGGTATTAAAAATGGGAACGGTAATATTTGGATGTATAGGAATTGTCTTATTAGGTTTTGCAATATATTATATTGGCGCCTTTGTTTTAGGACTTGCAATAATTGGTTTAATGATTTATTTTCCCTTTTGGGTGATAGATGGCGGATATAACGTCATTTTAGGAATACTCGGCATTGCAATTTTAGCACTCATTATTTACATGGTAATTGGAGAACATAAATAGTAATGTGTAAAAAAGTAATTACTATAGCGGAATGAAAATATATAGGTTTAAATATATTATCAGCTAATAAAATTGCAAAAAATTTAATTCAATTTATGAACAAATTATTTAAATACAAAAAATGACTCAAGAAAATAAATTCTTGGGTCATTTTAATTATGTTTATCTTTTGTCTTAACTTAATGACATTGATAAGAAAATTAAAGTATGTTTTACGCAAAACTTGGATTCCAAATAAGAGGCATGCTTTCCTTCACCACAGCAAGCATATCTAATATTTTTTCGTTATTTTTCCTTTTTATGGTTGAATTATCAATACTTGGATCTCTGTCCTTATTAAATTCTTTAAGAGTATGACATACTATTGAAGTAAGGAATACCAGAAGATAATTGAAGTGAAGGAAATAAAGTCTTTTTATTCTTTTTTTAGATTTTTTAGAAGTATCTGTATCAAAATATATTTGTATAAAAGATTTGGTAATAATAAATAAAATTTTAAAAGAATCTAGTATGGATAAATGTATATTTGATTCTTTAAATTTAAGTTTTATGTCTAAAGATTTAAGTAAAAAGGCAATCGCACAACTTATAATAAAAATAAAAATATTTATCATTATTCTGCCTCCTACTATTATCTATATTTTCTTCTTTTATGTGATTTTTTAAAATCTCTTGGATGGATATCTTTTGACTTCATTTTAACAGACGCAGCAAATTGTTGTCCAATAGGAGTTTTGATGAAATTACTCCATCCTCCATTTTCATTTACATATTTAACTACTTCTTGAATTGCATCATCAAAATTTACTGAAGCCTTTTCTATCTCTCGCTTAATTAGATCTTCAGTTCCTTTTTCAGATAAAGTTAAAAAGGTGAGGCATAGACAGTAAGCAAAACCAATTATAACTCCTGAATACATAATAATCCTGAAAATTTGATTATTTATATAAACTGTTAGTTGTTGAGATTCGTCAACAAATAAAATAAAAGCGAAAATCCAAATAATATACTCAAAAGCCTTTCTAATGTATTTAATCTTGTTCTTTAGATACCTTTCTTTTAAGTGAAGACCTTGTACAGTTATAAGATTAGATACTAAAAACATGATTACTGATAGTTCTATAGAATTTCGATCTTCAATTTTAGTTATATTGATTAATATTAATATGAAAGAACAAATTTGAAATACTCGCTTGTAATCTTTTAAATCCATTTATTAAATTCTTCCTACTTACTTGTGTTAATTATCATAATATCATATAAAAAGCATTATTCTGTCTCAAGTTCAAATTTGTCTGAGTATTTACTTTATAACTACTTGTGATTATTATTTTCTCGATTTTTAATTCTATAAACTTGTTGGCGCGATATTCCTACTTTTTTTGCAATTGAAGCAATAGGAACATTTCCTTTTTTTAGGTCCTCTACTACAGTCTGCCAAACCCATCGATTTCTAGGATCTTTAGCATCTTTACCGTATTTTATCTTTCTACCTGTATATACGTGAGCAGCCTTAGCAATTTTGATTCCTTGAGCCTGCCGTTCTCTAATTTTCTCTCGCTCATTCTGTGCAACAAATCCCATTAGTTGAATCATCATATCCATCATGAATTGATCTACAAGTGGGTTACCAGTATTGGTTTGGGGTAAATCATCTACGATAAGTGTTACGCCCATATCTCTTAAACGTTGAATTAATTTTTTAATATCGTTATAGTCTCGACTAAGTCGATCTAGACTTACTACCTGAAGAATATCATCTTCTCGGAGATAAGTCATCATTTCTTTAAAAGCAGGCCTGTTAAGATTTTTTCCACTATACTTTTCCGAAAAAATTTTATCTGCATGAACTTCTTTTGCTCGAGCAAGTTGACGCTCTAAATTTTGTTCTTCTGAACTAACACGTGCATAAAAAACTAATGACATTTTCGTATTTTTCCTTTTAATTTTGTTACATTATTATGTTACACTATTTTTCCTGATTTTTCAGTAGTTTAAAAGTGTAACAATAGGGGACACCCTATTGTTACATAAACCTGAGCTACTTAAAATTGAGTACTAAATATTAGTAGACATAATTTAGTATATTTTATATAATACAAATATACAGAGGGAAAGAGAAAAGTATGGAACATAAAATAAAGTTTATGTATACCAAGGTTTTTATGAGTCACTGGTTTGAATGTGACTTAAATCTTGATGATCGTAAAGAGTTAGAAAATGGAATAATTAGGTTTATTCAAGAAGCACCAGTTAATAATCATGGTCATGATTTTCCTGGTGCAATTATGCAAGATACAGGTGGCGCTGTAAAATATAGATTTACACCGTCAAAATCTAATAAAGGTAAAAGTGGAAGTTATAGAACAATTTATTTTACTTTTGATGATCAAGCTAAATTATTTCTTTTTTTCGATGTTTATCCTAAAAGTAAAAAAGAATCATTAACTAATCGGCAAAAAAAGATGTTAAAGAAATTTAGCAAGGATATTAAGTTATTTGTTAAAAGAGGTAATGACTAATGTTAAGTATTGAAGAATCAATAAAAGAGTATGAAGCAATGTTTCAGGGAAAACCTAACGAAGTAGAGGTAGTAACTAGAACTATTCCGGTACGTCCAGAGTTTAGTGCAGAAACTATTAAAGAACTACGAAAAAACATTGGTGCCACACAAGCAACTTTAGCAAATCTTGTTGGAGTATCAACCAGAACCGTTGAGGCATGGGAAAGCAATCGTAGTGAGCCTAATAGGTCAGCTCAGAAATTGTTGACATTATTAATGCAAGATAAATCGTTTGTTGATAAATTACAATTAATCTAAATAGCATATAAATTAAGAAAAAAGTGAAACAATTTTAGCTAATCTCTGTGATTAGCTTTTTTACATATCTTTTTACTGAGTGAAAAATCATATTTTAAAAACAGTAGTTAGTGAAGGGAAAATTACAGATGCTTGACTATTCTCAAGATAATGAAAATACACATATCTCTAATATTAATCATTACTTGCAACTGATGAAAATGTCATATAAAGGGGCAGTGAATGAACTACAAGGGCGAGAAGAATGTCAATATGATTATTTTAATAGACAGTCTTTTAAAAATTTAGCGAGAAAAAATTTTAAAAGTATAAATAAAAAAGATAGGATGCCTAATTATAATAAAAATCGTTCAAAATATTCTGAAGGATTAATATTACATCATGTCTGGGAAAATAAATTTAAAAATTTATCTTATTTAACGTCTATAAGAAATCATCCAGATTTTATGTATCAACAAAAAGAAAATTTAGTTTATTGTAATCTCTTAGAACATCTAATTTTACATGGGCTAATTGCAAAAGAAACGCATAAGAAGTTAGGTATTGGTGGATATAAATCAATTCCAGCTCAAATTGAAAATCTTTATAATAAAGAAAAGAGTAGTAAATTAAATGATCAAGAAAAAATATTATTAAGTGCAATAGGTTTAAAGCATCAGGAATATAAAAATGTATTAGCTTTAGCCAACAAAATGATTAATGATTGTTAAATTTATTTTAATTAGAAAAAATAGTAGAACTAACTATTAGAGAAATAGACTAGAAAGTAAGGAAAGAGATATTTTAGGTATGAATGCAAATAAAAGCTTATCAGACCAAAATCCGGGTGCCTGGATTAGTGATTTAAAAAAACAAAATGTAGAAAATTATGTAAGGCGTACATAGAAAGGTAAATAGGGTATGACATATTTATTTAAATTCAATAATATTAAATATAATTCAATAAAGGAATTTGCGAGTAAATATTCAATTAGTCAAACCGTAGCAGTTAATTTATTGGTGTCGCATGCAACTTTTGATACAAATGCAATTAACCAGATATTGCAAACAGGAAGCTCACAAAATAAAATCTTTATTGATAATGTGGAGTATGTATCGTTAGAAAGTGCTGCAAATGTACATGATATGAGTCGAAGCCAGTTAAAATATAATTTGTCAATATTTGGCTACAAAACGAATATAGTATTTGATAAAAAAATATCAAGTAATGATTTTGGCCATTTTCGACTCAATTCTCGAAGTTGCCCACTAATTGTTGCAAATATAAAATTTAAATCGTTAGATGATATTTGCAAATATGCAAGAATACCACAATCACGCTTGCTTAAAAATATTCGTACTTATGGTACAAAATCAATGCATGTTTTTGATATGCATAATTCAGACTCGAAACATAAAATTATATTTAATAATTTAGTGTTTTCAAGTAAGGGACAAATGATGGGATTACTCGATTTACACCATATACCTAGTAATACAAAGTCTGAGTCTGATCTTGCTAAGTTTATTGATTCAGACAAGTTTGTCAATGTTAACCGTATCTACTTAAATTTACCTGGTTATGTTCAAAAAGATTTTAAAAACTTAGTTAGATCACAGACTACTATATTTACAAAGAGAGGGACATTAATAAAATTGAAAGCCGTTTTACAATTTTATTATGATTACGATTTTCTAAAATAAACTTACAATGTCTTTGACAATTTTCAGCTTATGGCAGGTACGTATTTTGTAGCTTCGTGTAATGTATCTTATGTAAAGTAAATATATAAAAAGAAACTGCCTAGCACATGCTAAGCAGTTCTCAAGTAAGCTAAACCATGCTATAATTTATTCAGGCAATGAATGAATTATTGATCAAACAATTGGGCTGAGAGTTTAGCAAAGTGCTTCTTGTTTCTAGTGTACTACCAATACACCACCAGCCAAGCACATTAAAGGACTCCTTCAAGAGAAATCACCTCTATTGTTTGAACTAGTGGACTGATAGGCAGTCCACTTTTTTATTATACCAGCTTTATTAGGTTAATTAGCTCTGTATGTAATTATTAAAAGACCGCTTTAGAGTAGATTTCTAAAGCGGTCTTTTTATAGTTTTCGTCCACATTTTGGACAATAGTTAATTTCTAAATCTTCGCTAAAATTCCCGTCCCAAGAGAATTCCTCAAAATGTAACTTCGACTTATCTATGGATACAGAAATGAAATAATCATAATCATCTCCACCACAAGTAAATAACTCTGTACCATTATCAATGCTACAATAGGGACATTGTTCTTTACTCATCTTTAACAACTCTTTCTTAATTTTTTATTGATAATTATTGATAAGCGGCCGATAGTTGACTGCAAGTTCAATATATATTCGTCAATTGCTTGTACTTAGCTTAGAATGTTTACTATTATTTTTTTGACTTTACATAGCCAATTGAATTTGTTTTATAGTTTCTGCTTACTTTCTGTATGTATACTAGTAGGATATTTAAAAGTAATACAATAAAAATAATAGCTAAGAGAAAGTCTAAAGCATTGTTGTAATAAATTTTAATACTCTTTATTGTAAATTCTGTATTCTCTTTCCCTACTATTACACCACTGAGTAGAATTATGTATCCCAATATGAGGAAAAAAACTAGTTCACATAAATGTAGTAAGTGATTTATTATATCTTTAATATTGTTCATTCTTCTCATTTCCTAATTCCATAACTTTCATCATTTACAAATATATTGCATTATTCTTATAATTTTTTCGACATTAAATTTAGCAATAAAAACATTGATTTAATGCTATTCAACGTATTTTTTATTCATTAAATAGACGATAAATAGATTTTTTGAGCGATATAATGTTAATTTTTATATGAATATTAATTTTTCTACCCTTGTTTTTATTAACCTTCTAATTTTAGTTTTGGTAAACCAAAAACCTCTCCCATTTAGATTTAGATCTAGCGGTACCCATACATATCCTCTTCTTCCATAAATCGGATTATCTATATCTGGACTCAGCATATAGTATTTAACATATCCTCTTCCCAACATATAATTTGAAATTTCCTGATCTACGAGTTTCCAGGTATATTTTTCAAAGTTATTAAATTCATTAGAAATCAGAGAATATGGTGAGTTATCTAAAAATTTTAGTAATTCATAACAATCAAAATAGTCGAATGCGATATATGAATCTAAAACAATAACTGGCTCTTCCTTTTTTCCTTGATTTATTTGAGCATTCTTAGTAATAGCTAGAGTAAGTGCCTTGTCTAAAATGCTATTTATTTTTTTAGAAAATTGCTCTGATTTAATAGTGGCTTTAATATGTTCTTTAGCTTCTTTTTTTAATTTTAGATACTGATCCGCCATCGCATTAACCATATTTTTAGCATCTTTTGAATTTAAGCCGTCACTTTTGTCACAAGTGATTTTCTTATCTGTATTATTAGAAAGAACTTTTTCAATATCGACTTGTCCTGCATTTTTTACGAATGGATATAGTAATTCTAATCTATCTTGTATCTCTCCTATAGAAGCATAGTAATGAAAGCCCAAAGATCCTTTCGGGAAATCGTCACTTTTTAATATAACTAAATCAAATTGATTTTCTATAACAATTATCATTCCATAATTTACTCTCGCACCTTCTTCTCCAAAAATAATTATATCTCCCACAAACCATTCTTTTTTTTCTCTAGATCTTTTATCTCTTCCTAACATTCTAAGTAATCCTTTCTTAATTAAAAAAATTCCACTGTGTTTAATTTTTAGCTAAATCAGTTAGCTGCTTTTGGTATTTGTCTTGAATTGCTATTAAACGTTTTGAAGCTTCATTTTGAGTTTTATCAGCATCCAATTGAATTTGCTTAATTGTTTTAACTTGATCAACAAGACTTTGCCAGGAATTTTCTAAAACCTTTTCATCAACAACTCCCTGCACATTTTGTTGGGCAATAGTAATTGATGAATCATGCATTTGCTTAGCATTTTCTGTTAAAAGACGATTTGTTAGCTTGTGAACATCCGCTTGCATTCTAACAGCTTCTTCTTGTCGAATTAATGCGATTCGCATTGCTACTTGTGACCGCCATAGGGGAATAGTATTAGTGATTGATTCATTGATATTATCAATGAGAGCTTTATTTGAAGCTTGGATCATTTGGATTTGAGCGCCTTGCTGATAAACAGTCTGTTGTGTTAATTGTAGATTATAGACGCGTTTTGATAGACGATGTCTAAATGCACGTGCCTGCTGTAACTCCTGAGCTAATAGTGCATTAGTGGGATTAGCGTGAGTCTTGTCAATAAGTCCTGGTAAAGTTTTAGTATCTAATTCATTTAGCTTTAAATTACCAGCATCAATATAATCTTGAGCTCTTTGATAATAAGTACGGCTGTCTTCCAATAAATTGGTTAGCATGTCATTATCAGTTTGTAGAGATTTTGAGTCTTCCTCTAAGGCATCAGCAATAGTGTCAATATTTGCACCCAGGGTTTGTGCCTGAGCTTGCATTTTGTAGGCATAGTGTTTAGTTTTTCGAAAGACTTTGCCCAAAATATTGTTGGATTGCTTAGTCATTTGTTTATCATCTTTAATTTTTACAACTAATTCGTTTAAGTGTGTACTAATAGAATTAGTATCACGTTGATTTAAAGCATCCATAATTGAACGACCAGCTGAATCAAGCTGATTTTGCAGATCAGTCCCAAAATTATCAAGACTAGATTGACTATTAAGTTCCTCTTTTAAGGATAAAGCGTGTTCAGTAGGATTAGCTGGTAAGTTAGGAGTTTTAGAATCATTAGTGTTTAAAGCATTATTTGTAATTTTAGTCATTTTTATTCTTCTTTCTAATCTTTATTGCTTTCTTTAAATAATTTTGAGTAGTATTCATTTAAGTGATCTTCATCTAACTCTGATACTTTATTATTAATGATTGCCTTATATTGTTTTTGATTATATTCATTGTTGATAAATATATAAACGGTATTTATTATCTTTTTAAGATGCTCATTTAGAGAATTCAAAGTATTATTTGTTTCAGTAATAATTTCATCATTAGGTAGTCAACTACCCCAGAATGAATTCTGGGGCTTGGTGGTTCGTTAGCTTGCACTAACTATTTCACCAATTTGCTTAGATACAGGCTTAACTTGCTTGAATTGCGAAAATCCAAACAGCGGTTTTCCCAATTACCAAAGCCTTTTGAGTCCGCAAGTTGCCAAACGGACTGCAGTCTATTTAGATTGCTTTTTTATTTTAGGATTTTTCCAAATACCTTTACTTTTTTCTAAGATGTTTACAGAAGCATTCCAATCTCTTATGTGATAACTTCCGCATACTGGGCAAGTCCATTTCCGATCCTTAAGCGTAAGTTTCTTATAGCCGTTTTGTCCCATTATGTTTCCGCAATTATGACACCTTTGCGTAGTAAATTTTGGGTCAATCGTGACAAACTTTTTGCCATGAAGATCAGCTTTATATTCGAGCATGGTTAAGAAACTCCGCCATCCTGCATCAGAAATAGATTGAGCAAGAGCATGATTCTTTAACAGATTTTTACTTCTTAGTTCTTCGGCTACTACTAAATCGTGGTTTTTGATTAATGCAGTAGAAAGAACCTGCAAGAAGTCTTGTCTCTGTCTGCGAATCCTGTCGTGCAGTTTAGCGACGGCTAGGCGCTGTTTTTGATAGTTCTTGGATTCACACAAAGAGCGTCCTTCTTTTTTGGCTCTGCGTTCTCTACGTGAAAGTATTCTTTGAGCGTGGGCGAGCTTTTTCTTGGCTCTGCAATAAAACCTTGGATTAGCTACCATTGCACCGTTAGAATCCGTCAAGAAATTATCCAAGTTAAGATCAATGCCGATCTGCTTTTGTGTTTTAGCATAGTCTTTGACAAAGGCAATATCACTTCCCAGCTGTAAAGAAAGATAAAACTGATCGTCTGCCGTTTTCTTAATTGAGGCAGTGCCGATTCGAGTAGGAATACGGTCAAGTAGGCGCTTTTTAATCAGCTTGCGCAATCCAGCAATTCTCACTATTCCCAGTTTAGGAAGCTTAACATGCTTAGCGTCAATAAATCTAACCGTGCCATTATCAAGATAGGCTTCGTCTTGCTTTATGTACTGACAGTTAGTCTGATATGACCAGTTGCTTCGTTTCTTGTGAAAGGTTGGTATTCCATAGCCAATTTTATGATAGTTTCTCCATGCTTTGTGATAATTTTGAATTGCATTGGCGATAGCCAAGCTATCAATGTCTTCAACACGCAAGAAATCATATTTATCTCTAATATTTTTAGGTTTGGAAATTAAGTCTTGCGTATCAATCATTCTTAATGCCTGTTGATTTTCATATTCAGACATTCCCTGCATTACAAAGGGCAAACCGCTGCTAAGCTGTTTGATCCTATTGGCCTTTTTAACGTGATAGATCAAACGGCCAGCGCCAACGTATTGGTTATAAACAAAACGCTGTGCGTCATAATTCTGCTTAATCATTTTCTTTTGATTATTGCTAGGATAGAATCTTACTTTTACGCCAAAGTGATATTCTAAACTGCTCATTCTTTTCATTTTTTCACCCCCTTTTATTGATATGATTTGATTATAGACTATGTAAATAATATAATCAATAGTAACTACTTATAAACAAAGAGGAGAACAGTATTTCCTATGATAAAAAAGAAAGACAAAATAAAAGACGCAGGCTATGAAAAGCACTACGTCTACAATACTCATTATCATTTGATTTGGTGTACCAAATACCGCAATCATCTTTTTACAAATACCAATTTAGCCGAAGAAATGCGAAAGCTTTTATTGCAGATTGCCGAGGATAATCAAATTAAGATAGAAAAAATGGAGATCATGCCCGAACATGTTCACTTATTGGTTAGCTTTAAGCCCTCTAAATCTGGTTCTAGTGTAATCAAGGCTCTAAAAGGTAGAAGTGGCAGGTTGTTTTTGCAGGCACATCCCGAAATTAGGCAAAACAAGATGTGGGGCGGACATCTATGGTCGCCAAGCTATTATTTTGGCAGTGTAGGCAATATGTCCAAAGAAGTGGTAGAGAAATACATCAACGATCAAGTCTATAACGCAATCAAAGACGGTAAGCCCTATCCATCCCCGCATTAAAATACGGGGATTTACGGGCGGATCTCATTAATAGCAACTGGTAATTTTTTACATAACTTACTATCAGTTAAAGCCTGTTTAATGAGAATTTTTGCTTCTTGTTGATGATTTGGAAACTTTAATTCTTTTAAAAATAAATCTAACGCTATTAATAAAGCTTTGGTTTTGAAGTGTCTCATAATTGTTAGACATAAAATCTAATAATTATGAGGTATTTTTTTATGACCAAATATTCGACTGAATTAAAAATTGAAATTGTTTCCAAATATTTAAATCATGAAGATTCAATAAAAGGTTTAGCTAAACAATATAATATTCATTGGACTCTTATTCGTAGATGGATTGATAAGGCTAAGTGTCAAGGTTTAGCTGCCTTATCTGTTAAACATACTAAAACTACTTATTCTTTTGACTTTAAGCTAAATGTGGTACGCTACTATTTAACACATTCTATTGGAGTTTCAAAGGTAGCGGCTAAGTTTAATATTAGTGATTCTCAAGTATACAATTGGGCTAAAAAGTTCAATGAAGAAGGATACGCTGGGCTGCTGCCTAAACAGAAAGGTCGGCCTAGGAAAGTGCCTAAAAAGAGTAAGAAGACAACTAAAAAGTTAGAACTTAGTGAAAAGCAAAAGTATGAAGAAAAAATTCTCAAGCAGGAAGCTGAATTAGAAAGACTTAGAGTGGAAAATCTTGTCTTAAAAAAAGTGGCTGCCCGATATCCACGTTATCCAACAAACAAAAAACACAATTAATACAGGATATTCGGGCAAAACACCATCAAGTTAAACTTAAGGTCTTATTTAAGGTGCTTAAATTAAATAGAAAGACTTACTATGACAATGTAAAAAATAGAATTAATCAAGCTGATAAGTATGCTTTAGTAAAAGAGAAGATTCAAGAAATCTATTATGGCTATGAAGGACAAGAAACATATGGTTATCGTCCTATGTGGGGAGCGTTAAGAGATGAAGGATTTAAACTTTCTCTAGAAACAGTACGTAAGTTAATGAGAAGTTTAGGAATAAAAACAACAATTTATCATAAAAATACTGGTAAATATAGTTCGTATAAGGGTAATGTAGGAAAGAAAGCACCAAATATCCTAAATCAAACTTTTGATGAAACTATCCCCTATAAAGTTCTTCATACCGATGTAACCGAATATAAACTAACTAACGGCAAGAAAGTTTATATTTCTCCTGTAGTAGATGAAGCTTCTTTGGAGATTCTAGCTTGTGCAGTAAGTTATTCTCCTGAAATGAAAACTATTTATAATATGCTAGATGAACTAGCAGATAATCTTCCACCAGGAGCTGCTCCTATCCTTCATTCAGATCAAGGCTTTCAATATCAGAATCCAGGCTATCAGGCTCGACTAAAGAAAATGAATATAATCCAAAGCATGTCCCGAAAAGGAAATTGTCATGATAATGCACCAGGAGAAACGATATTTAATTTAATGAAGAGAGAAAAACTGAATCGACTTAAGATTGGAAGTTTAGAAGAGATGAAGGAAATTCTGAAAGATTATATTTATTGGTTTAACAATGTTAGAAGATCAAACAAATTAAAATACACGACTCCTGTAAAATACAGAAATCGTGTATTATCAAATCTTTAAAATTTTATAAATGTCTAACTTTTCTATGGCACTTCATTTCTTGGAAGTTTTTATATTGCATTGCTTTATTAACTTTATATAAATCAAGTAATTCCGGATAAGGTGAAAAGCTAGTAGAACACTTATAAACTATTTCATCTAAATCTAGTGTTCTTGGAGTAGTATCGGCAATGATAAAGATGCTGGTGATTAGGTAGACTGACATAACTATTTCTAGAGAAATATAAAGGAAAAGATGGTGAGCATAAAGATAATCGAAGCCGCCTGTAGAAACGGCCCAAAGGACAATAGATAACATATTTATATCATTTAGAAGCGAAATATACTTAAATTTATTTTTAATATAAGCTTTGTATTTGTTTCTAATTTTTTCTAAGTCATGTGGTTCGTCGGGCTTATCTAATAGTAATTTTATTTTTTTATATTGTTCATAAGAAAAAAACTGGTCTAATTGTGAATATTCTGAATAGGAAAGCTTTGTTTTAGCTTTTTTTATTGATATTTTATTTCCAAGTGTCTTAATGCCATCTATAACACTAAAGCTTCCTACACTGGCTATTACGTTTAATACTAGATTAATAAAAATAAGTATAAGCAGTAAAACTCTCATAAAAGCCTCTTTCTAAATAGTAGATATTATTTTTTGTCATTTAAAAGTTTTGAATAATAGTCATTTAAGTGTTTAGAATCAAGTTTGTCGACTTCATTATTAATAGATGCTTCAAACTGAGAAGTAGAATATTCAAGTTCAACAATATTAATTAATTTAGTAAGTATATCTTTTAGTTCGACTTGTAAACTTGCCAACAATGAATTTACCTGATCGACCACTTGGCTATTTGGCTTAAGATTCTTATCATTTAAAATTTTTGTAACGATTTTAATCTGTTTCTCTAAATCATTTTTGAATAAGGCTTGTTTAAGCAATACGTCTGCTTCTTTTTGATGTTGAGTAGTTTTAATATTTGCTATTAAAAAATTGATACGTTTAATAAGATCACATACATCAAAATAGTTATCATAGGGCTTAACATTTGTTGCGAAAATCAAATTTATCAACAAATGTTGGCTATCTGAAATAGGCTTATATTTTGAGTCGTCATATGTAACATTGAAAAAGCTTTGATTAATCAGGTTAGAAAAATTAAGATTGATTAATCTACGTACAAATGTACTCAAATAAATAGTTGCAAATACTAGATAAGTCAGTGAGAATAGCTGAGAAACTAAAATAATAACTTTAATATTGTTTTGCTTAATATCAACACAAATGTAAGAGAAGAAGAGAGGTAAGTCCACTAACAGTAAAAAATTAACAATAGAAGACACTGTTTTAGTTCTTTGATAAAACAGTGTTTTTTTTATTAAAGCGCGATATGCGTTGACTTTACTATTGTCAAATGTAAGATCGGTAGAATAATGAGCATATTTGCTATGTAGCCTTTTTTCTGCAGAACTTAAGGTGCTATTTGGCATTGCAGATCGGTTAAAAGCAAATTTGAGTAGATTTGTATAATAGAGTCCCCATTCTCGGCTAATTGCAGTGTCGTATTTAAAATAAGTGCATGTATCGCATGTGTTTTTATGTATATTGTACTTTAGCTCTTTATGTTCACTAATAGCATTAATAAATTCGTTAATAAACACGGTACTTTTAATTCTTTGAGGAATTTCATTGATTAGAAGGTCGAATACGGAGTCATTGTCTGACTTTATAATTGCGATAGTGATAAATAAAAAAGCCAATATAGTAAATAGCAATATTATAGTGAAATCCATCTTTAATCCTTTCGAAATTATTTATAAATTAATTCGCCATTTTTATTTGGTATGATCACTTGATGAGTTAAAAATATTTTTAATATTTTAGTCGTACATTGAGGGATAGCTAACTTCAGAATTATATGTGGATCATTTTTAAAAATTAGATCTCTAATAAAATAGCTTCCTTGAATTAACATTTTAACTTCTTCGTTAATTTGCCAAGGTAGTGTAATACATGAACCATGAATACATTTTCCCCTATTAAACATGTAGTAAATAACTAATTGAAGTACTATATCATTCCTGTTCAACCCATAGCCTTCGATTAGATCCTCATTTCCTTTAAATATTTCATCAAAAGTAGTTTTCAAACTATTAAAAAAATAATTTCTTTTCTTTTTTGAGATTTTCTTGTTTACGTTGCTGCTCTTTTTCTTCTTTAATTCGGAGACGTTGTTGTATTTTATCTTGTTGTAACTTTTCTTGACGGATTTTTTCTTTTGAAATACGGTCTTGTTCGTCTGCAAATAAAGAATCAAGAATTTTTTTATCATGGTCGTATAGGGGTAAGTTAGTTACACGAAATGCTTCAAATAATTCTATTTTTTTAGGTGACAGTTGGCTCAACAAATGCTTTCTTTTCAAGAAAGCATACTTGCTTAAAGGAAACCTTACTCCATTGTGATATTTACTAATAATCATATCGGTTCCTCTATCAATCTGATGATTAATATGAGTTACCTGCTTGATGACATTCAGTGGAATTTGTGCTTCCTGCTCAAGATGATTTCTACCAAATTTTTTCTTAGATCCACTAGATGATTCACATGTATACAGAAATTTTACGTGCTTACCACATGCGCAAATAAGTGGAGACTTCTTAGGATTGTGAACATCATATAAAGGATAGACATCTTGCCGTATAATTTTCCAAAAAGCTCCCTTTTGATTTAATTGAGTAAATAATGCTGAATTAATCTTATATCTTTTATATTTTTGTAGAATAGCTTGTTGATTTTCAGTTAGTTCACTAAGATACTGCTCTCTTTCTTCTGCAGTTAAATATGAGCTATTCTTTTCAGAAATTGATGACATTTTTAAAGTATACCTTTCTAAATTCTTTTTTAAATATAATGTAGATAACAAAAGCAAAAATATACATTATTATTTGTTTTTAAGAATTTATATAAAAATATTATACAGTAAACAAAATAAAAAATATAACAAAAAAAGGAAGACACCCCGTACGGGGCGCTTCCCTTTATTGTTAATATATCTAATTAATTTTCATTGTATTGTCTTTGATTGCTCTTCCAGTCTGATAGTTAAATTTATAACCTGGTTGAACGTTAAATAAATAAACATTGAAGTTCAGCATACCATTAGTAGAAATAGCTTGTAGGTTTATTCCCCTAGCCATCTTTTCATCACCTCTAAAAATAGGTGTCGCTTGATAGATTACTTTTTGACCCGAATAGAGAGCTTCTCTTACTTGACGTTCATAATAAGTTTGTAGTTTTTGATTAGAGAATGCTGTTTGTGTAAATAGGTTTTTAGGATTATCTAAGTCACCGCTTGCATTTCCAGTATAAACGCCATTCTTATTAATCCCATTAGATAGAGAATAAGCAATTAAATGACCACGATTATAGATTTCCTCACCTGGTCTATTACTATGCCATCCTGTCGGCTTCCAAATTTGTCTTGTTCTTTGGCTATTTGTTATAAGATTATTTTCGTCTAAAAATGCGGTTACAGAAGCACTTGTTCTATTCCAGCTATCTAAATTTTGATAATCTATTCTATTTTTTACCCAATTTTTGTTTAGTGTAGAATTATTTCTATTTATAAAGACTATCGGCTTGTCACCACTTTTGAAGTTTAAGTTAGCAAGTTTTGTGTATTCCTTACTACTTAACCCACCAACTTTTGTAGTAATTTGTTGTTGATTGCTACTTTGTGACTGTTCTTTTGTATTAAAATAACAGCCACAAGTTAGAAAACTTATAGCTGCAAAAAGTGCAAAAATTCTTGTTTTTTTAGACATTTCTATGCCCACTCTCTTTTTTCTACATAAAAGCCCCAGAACTTTTTTACCTTTATACTCCTGCTCTTTTAACCCACCAGTCGCATACCAAAAACCTTTTTTTGTTCGTAATTTAATTCTAATTTTTTTACCTTGTAGTAGCTTTTCTTTTTCGTCATCAGTAAATTTATGAGTACTCCATGCATTTTTAAATCTAATCTCTTTACCAGTTGGAGCATACACACCTTGAAAATGATCATTATCAATAAATTTTAAATTGTTTCTATCGTAAGAAAAGCCCCAATATTTTTTCCCTTTATATTCTTGCTTTGCTAATTTACCAGTTACGCTTAGTGAAGTTCCTTGCTTAGATTTGGCAGTGACAGTAATCTGTTCACCATTTAGTAAACTTTGAATCTCAGTAGCAGTAAACTGATGATCTGACCAAATATTCTTAAAGGTAATAGTTTCTCCAGTAGGCTTAAAGATACCAGTAGAACGTGTACCATCATCAGGAAACTTAATGTCTTCTTTTTTAAAAGTAAAGCCCCAGAATTCCTTACCTTTATATATTTGTTTACCTAATTTTCCAGCTACAATTAAATCTCTTCCATTTTTTGACTTACACTTTACTTCTATTTTTTGTCCTTGGAGTAAAAGCCTGACTTCCTCGTCAGTAAATTTATGTTTACCAAAAATACGACTAAAGTTTATAGACTCACCAGTTGGCTGGTAAATACCATCTACTCTTTCAGGTAAATTTATCTCTTTAGCTAATTTTTGTAAGGTAGGGTTACCTTGAATTTTAGCAATGTTTTGCCTAATAAGGGGCATATCATGGTTAACTATAGAAGTAATCAATGCAGGAATTTTTTGAGATTCTATTTTGAATAATTTGACTTGCTTCATATAGTCAAGAAGTTGTTTTGTAATTCTCGGATCTGAAATTTGACAGCCTTGTGTGAGTAATGCACTGGTTAATCCATTAAAGGTTAACTCGTAGACATTGTTTTTAACTTTAATAGGGCTGTAGGATCTTTGGAATTTGAAATATCTGCAATAGTAGATAACTGAGTTGCACCGCGTCCAATTTTGTTTTTTTCTAAAAATTTTCGTAAAAAGCTGAGAGTAGGTTTTGCAGGTTTAGTATTGCTTCCCATATAAATGTAGGGATTAGCAGTAGATAGAAAACCATTAGTAGTAATTTCCGTTTTATCATCATTATCTTCCAATGATTTTTCATCGAAGACTAGTTTATAGTTAAGCTTCTTAGGGATATTAATTGTCGAAATAAAAGTAGGATTATTTATTAAGTGAGCTTTTTGTTGCTCGTAAACATAATCTTCACATAAGATTGCTAAGTAGGCTTTGGCTAGAGCTATATAGATTTCTTTTCCGCATTTTCCATATTTTGTTTCGAGTGCATCTAGATTTTCTGGTACCTTAACTCCAGGACGATTGGCACCATGATCTGCTTTAGCAGTAATGTATTTTTTACGTGCGGTCCGATGAGTTAATAACGATTTATCAATACCTACAACGTTAGCAATGCTATCAACGAGTGGTAACAATTCATCAAAATCTTTCTGGTCTACTTTAGTATCTTCGGTACGAGGATAAGAAACATAGTCATCCTCATACATTTTTTGGTAAGTATTTTTTACTTGTTGTGTTGAAAATCCTCTTTTGCTTAGTAAATCAGCAAGACCCATTAAATTAAGTAAAGCTGGAGGCTCAGTTGTCTTGGTAACTGTCGAGTCAATGACAATGTTATCTGAACGATAATTTAATAAATCTTGATTAGCTTGTTCTTTTTTAGAAAATCTAAAAATTACTATCATCTTTAAAGTTACGCTTAAAGATATTACCATTAGCATCTTTATAGCGAACTTCGTAATATGGCTTTTTTACATAATTTTTAATTTCTAGCCATTGCTTGTAGACTATTTCAACAACTGCAGATTTAAATCGACCTAATCTTAAAACTTTGGGATTGTAACCGCCTTGTTTTGCAGCCAGAGTAGCAATCCTACTAAGTTGCATTGAACCATAGTCAAATCTTTGTCTTGCGAGAGCTTCTAAGTATTCGCCATTATGATACTTATCGCTTACATCTTTTCGATTGATAATGGCTTCTTTAATTTTAGATTCAGTTGAAAAATAGCACGGTATACTGTACTTCTCATCCAATAGCATCATAATTTCCCAAGCCAGTAAAATCTCCTTCGCCGGAAGGATCATTATCAGTAGCAATTACAATAGCATCTTTATCTTGAGCTGCTTGTTTAATTTGTTGTACATTTT